>ORJL010335892.1_pt1 | contig 294148 bp, 356 predicted proteins | sample 1779941 | NCBI WGS metagenome assembly ORJL01 (sample SAMEA104232317, study PRJEB22302) | groundwater metagenome | biome: forest; feature: aquifer; material: groundwater | place: USA | collected 2011-08-07 | depth 5.8 m | reverse complement strand
TGCCAATACCTTTGACTTTTATTAAATGCTCTATCACTTCCTCATCAGACATCTTATGAAGTTTATTTAATTGAAGAGTCCCATTCAGATGTTTCTGGGATAGATCGTGCAGAGATCTGGCCTTGGCCCAGGAAGTACCGCAAGCACGTATCAAACTTAAGTCTAAGTCTAAGATTAGTTGGGCTGTAAATTTTCCTTTGGGAAAAAGAGTCAGAAAGCGGTTATAAATAGTATCCGCCGCTTTGCCTGACAATTGCTGTCCGATTATTGATTCAACCAGACTTTCAAAATGATTGTGACTGACTGGATAATCTAAGACACCGAATTTCGTAATGAGTCCGGAAAGTGTGGAATCTTTTTTTAGGTGACTAATGGCTTTATTTAGATCCTGCATATGTTTTGGCCAAAAGTTTTTTGGCTCTGTAAAGCTTGCCCTCCAGACTTCTAACTGGAATTTTTAATTTTAGACTAATCTCACGGCTGACCAATTGTTCATAATAACGAAGCTGTAACAACTGCCGGTATTGTTTTGGCAATAAATTCAGACATCGATTGACTTTCTCTTTCAACTCATCCAATACCATTTTTTCTTCAATCGAAGTTTTGGGATCAACTATTTTGTTAAAAATTTCGATGCTGGGAATTATTATCTTCGAGCGCTTGTTTACTTGATCGCGATAATAATCAGATAGTTTATTGAGAGCAATTTTACATAGCCATGTAAAATACGAGCTTTTGTGTTTGAATGTGTGATAGGACTTAAGAGCTGCCACCCAAGTCTCCTGCAATACTTCCCGCGCCACTTCCGGATTTCGGCTACGCTTTAACAAAAACCTCAGCACTTTTTGCGAAACGTGGGTTTTATCTTCCATATCCGACTAATTATATATGACGGTAGAAACCAAAAGTCAAAGAGGATTATTTTGGTATCCAGGTTGTAGTGACCACTGGTGGGTACCAGCTGATTGGATGATTTACAAATTCGATTGTTTTTTGAGCTTAGCTCAGGGATTTATCGGATATTTTTTAAAGTAGTGTACTTTACATCACTGTATATTGTATTATTACAATATACATGTATGACACCGGTTTCAAGATATAAGTTGAGTCCAGAGGATGAATCAAAAATTTTGAAGGTGTTTTTATCTGAATTCTCTCGGATTACCGATAACGCTGAACTAAAATCACTTATCGAATTACTTTTGTCCGAATCTGAAAAAATAATGTTGGCCAAACGGATGGCTGCGTATGTATTAATCGAGCAACAAATTCCGGATTCTCATATTTCAAAGTCACTTCACTTGACACGAATTACAGTTTCTAAATTACGTCTAAACTATTTGTTACAGAAAGAGAAAAAAGATCCGGTAACTAAAATCATACAAAATCCAGAGTTGGTCGAAATTTTGAGACCCCTCTTCAACAAATTTCTAAAATACGCAATTCGGGCTTCAATTGGAATCGCACCGAGATAGATATGTGTATATTAGACTAATCCAATATACATATAGCAATTAGATTTGATTTAGAGTAAAATGCAATAACGCTTGGGGAAAGCGTATTTTTATGCCAACAGATATCAGAAACATAGCCATTATTGCCCATGTGGATCATGGAAAAACCACCCTTGTGGATGGGATGCTCAAACAGACCCATACTTTCCGTGATAATGAGGCTGAGATGAACCAAACTACCATCATGGATTCCAATGCCCAAGAACGCGAACGGGGTATTACTATTTTGGCCAAAAATACAGCTGTTTTTTATAAAGATGTCAAAATAAATATCATCGACACTCCCGGACATGCGGATTTTGGGGGTGAAGTTGAACGTGTCTTGGGTATGGCTGATGCCGCATTGCTCGTCGTCGATGCTGCAGAGGGACCATTGCCTCAGACCAAATTTGTCCTAAAAAAAGCTTTGGGGCTGGGATTAAAAATAATTTTGGTCATTAACAAAATCGACAAAAGAGATGCTCGCCCCGAAGAAGTCCTACACGAAACCGAAGAGCTGTTTATCAAGCTGGCCACTCACGACGATCATTTGAGCTTTCCTGTCATTTATGCTGTAGGCCGGGAAGGCCAAGCGGGTATGTCACCTACAACTATGGCTTCCGATCTGTCTCCTCTTTTTGATCTAATTTTACGCGAAGTTCCTAATGCTGTAATTTTGGATGATGCACCCCTAAAATTACAAATCGCCAATCTTGATTATGATCCACATTTGGGTAAAATCGGTATCGGCCGCATCCGTCAGGGTCAGATCAAAGTCGGTCAGAATGTGTCCCTTCTTGATCCGGCGGAAAAACACGGTACTTACAAAATAGAAAAACTTTATACCAGCCATGGAATCAAACGCGAAGAAATAGAAGAGGCACCATGTGGAGACATTGTGGCTATTGCCGGAATTGAAGACCTCCAAATTGGTCTCACTATTGGTGACTCCCAAGCTACTACAAATGATGCAATGCCGTTGATAAATATTGAAGAACCAACTCTCAAAGTCACCATCGGTGCCAATACTTCACCCTTGGCCGGCCGGGACGGTAAGTTTGTAACCAGCAGGCAGGTGGGCGAAAGATTACTGCGCGAAAAGCAAATCAACCTGGGTTTGAGAATTTATCCCGCTGATAGCGGGGCATATTCGGTGGTTGGCCGAGGGGAGTTGCATCTCGCAGTACTCATGGAAAATATGAGACGCGAAAGGTATGAAATTCAAGTTTCCAAACCCGAGGTCGTCGTCAAAGATGATCAGGAACCTTTTGAAGAAGTGACTATTGATGTTCCAGATGAATATTTGGGGGCGGTTACGACAGAAATGGGAAGGCGCAAAGCTACGATGCTGGACATGGAAGCCGACGGCCGCGGCAGTACCAGACTAATATTTGAAATTTCCCAAAAAAATATGATGGGGGCACGAAATATATTACTCACCAATTCCAAAGGTACTGTCTTATTTAATAGTATGTCGCTAGGTTACCGGCCTATGGGATCTAGCCTTGAGCAGCTGAGAAATGGAGTCTTGGTCTCCAATAATCCAGGCAAATCTATGGCCTATTCACTGGAAAATGCCCAAAATAGAGGAGTTCTGTTTATTACCCCCGGAACCGATGTCTATGAAGGCATGATCGTGGGCTTAAATTCCCGCGATCAGGATATGGATATAAGCGTGACAAAAGGCCAAGCTAAGACCAATGTCCGCAGTGCCAATAAGGATATGAAAATCGCTTTGACGGCTCCGATTATCATGAGTATTGAGCAAGCTCTAGACTTTATTGAGGATGATGAGCTGATTGAAATTACTCCCCATAATTTGCGCCTGCGCAAAAAATTCCTCTCCAAAATTGACAGGGTGAAAGCTAGCCGTGGGCAAAATTAAGCCTTTTTACAATAGACTGCGTTAGAGGTGGCTCCCCGACGAATGATCAACTCATATTTAATTAAATACGCCAAATCCCGATACAAGGTCGGATTACTAACAGACATAAAGCGTCTCTTAATAAAATTGAATGAGCAATTGGGGTGATCTTTGATAATTTCATAAATTTCTTCTTGTCTTAGAGACATTGTTTGTCTGGGATCAGAAATTGTAATAGTTCCACTTTGTATCTTTTGCAAAGTTTTTTTGCCTTGTTCAAGCAGAGCTGTCAAAAAATATTCAATAAATTGAGTCACATCTTTTGATGGCATCAGGACCGAATAATAGCTTTCTCGGTGGCTCTCAATATATTCTTCTAAAGGTATCTGTGATTTGTAAGAATAACCCCCATTATGCAACACCAATACTGAAATAAGTCTACCCACACGTCCATTGCCATCTGGCAGGGGATGAATCTTCTCAAATATAAATTGGGATACTGCGGCAACAATTGGCACTGGTTCTTTAAGTGTATTTATAAAGTTTATATATCCATCCATTAATCTCGGTAGTTCACTGGCTATTGGTGTCATGGCTATCGCATTTCCGGATTGATCAAAAATAGCCCATGGCTCTGTCCGTAAATGTCCGCCATCGGCAATATTTTTGAGTACCTGCTTATGAAATTCTTTAATTAGTTCCAAATTGAGTTGAGTTGGATACTTGCCACCATATATTCGTTCGTAAACTTCTAACAGATTCTGGCTTTCCAATTTTGGGTTTATTTCTGTATCGTCAAATCCCTCAATTCTGGCAGAATAAACCGAACTTTTAAGCAATGAAAGTCTACGCAGTTTCTCCTCAATATGCGGAAGTTGGGGTAAAGTCTCAAATAGTAATTTTAGTGCTTCGAGCTCAATATGTAATTTTTGAATATGATCTGATTTATTCCACCTATAATTTTCCCACATAATAAGATGATAGTACATTAGTTAAGATCATACAAGGTGATAGTAGGTTTAAGAAGTTAAGAAAGGGTCGTTTTTGTATTTTTCAGCCCCAGGATTCTTTGCATATAGTCTTGTTTATAAATCCAGCTGATGTTAATAACAATTTCATATTATTTAAAATATTTCTTCCCTTTCAATTCCTCAGGTAACAGATCACTATCATTATACATCTCATAGCCCTTACCATAATTTAAATCTTTCATGAGCTTGGTGGGAGCGTTTCTAAGTTTTAGAGGAATGGGTAAATTGCCGTATTGTTTGACATCAGACAGCGCCTTCATATAGGCATCATAGGCTGAGCGGTCTTTCTGAGCTTTCGCCAGATAAACAACTCCTGCTGCTAAATTTTCCTGGCATTCGGGATAACCTACCGTCTCGCAAGCTCGGAAAACTGCGTTGGCTACAACCAAAGCAGTAGGAGATGCCACATCTTCCGAAGCAAAAACCACCATTCTTCTGGCAATAAATAATGGATCTTCTCCACTGTCAACCATCCGTGCCAGATAATAGAGAGCAGCATCGACATTACTCCCCCGCATGCTTTTGATAAAAGCCGAGATAATATTGTAGTGTTCTTCTCCCATCTTGTCATACCGGAGATGTTTTGATTGGAGAGTATTCTTCAGGTTCTCAATTGTAATTTCTTTATATAATTGAAGTGTATTATCTATAATGGTGAGAGCTTGCCTTGCATCACCATTGGCCATGTTTACCAGCCAGCCAATGGTTACTTGGTTATTGGTTACTTGGCAACGGTTAATTATTTTACGAATTTCATCAGCTGATAATTCATTTAGCACAAATACCCGAAGTCGCGATAATAGTGGCGAAATAATTTCAAAGCTGGGGTTTTCGGTGGTGGCGCCAATCAGAACAATTGTACCGTTTTCGACATATGGCAGCAAAAAATCCTGTTGAGCTTTGTTAAAACGATGAATTTCATCGACAAACAAGACAGACCCTACTTGTTTGACTGCCTTTCTCATTTCATCTTTACCGGCGGAGACTGCTGAAATTTCCATTAAGGATGCGTCCAGAGCCCTCGCATAAATCCGGGCAATAGTGGTCTTTCCGACCCCCGGTGGCCCCCACAAGACAAACGAGATTCTCTGTTTTTGCTCAATGGCAATTCGTAATGGTTTTCCAATTCCTACCAGATGATCCTGTCCCACAAATTCATCCAAATTCCGGGGTCTCATTTTTGCCGCTAGCGGCTCAGTCATTTTTTCTCTACTTCACACAAATAATTCAATCTATTTTCTTTAAATTCATAATACAAAGATTTGTTAGTACCCGTGACATTAGTCATGACCAACCGGCTATCGGCTCTGAAATCCAAATCTTTTGATGTTTGTAAGCCATAAAATATTATTTTGCCCTCAGTATTGAGGATAGCATGTTTTTGACAACCCAATCCACATTGATGCGTAACCAAGATATATTTTCCTGCAACATTGACTGCTGATCCGGTAGCTGCCAACAATTCCGCTTCCATTTCCTCCTTGGCCATTTTATTACTATCCAGATCAATGTTCGTCAATCGGCTATCGTTTTTACTTTCTAAATAATCTATAAATTTTGGTAAGGTATTACAAATCATACCCTTACTTGGTTCCGGCCACCTAGACCTAAAACTTCCAATCCATACCATACCCAATATTATTAAAGCTACCGCAATCCATTTAAACATACCCCTATTTTACACTCTCGTGGGCAGAAACCAAGCCTATATTTTTTGAGCTACTAAAATCAAATACTACTCTTTCCCATTTTACACGATGCTCATCAAAATATTTTACAAATTCAGAAAGCAATGCTTCTCTCCCTAATTTTTTAGTTTTATCCCAAAAATTACAACAAGGAATAATTAATACAGGCCGGATTAAGGCGGATTCTACTACAGCCCGAGTTGCTTCATCGGGATGGAGGCCGATAATTAAATCGTAATAATCTGCCAACTCTGGTTTAAATTCTTCTTTCCGGCTAGGTGTTCCTGTCAAAGTCCAACCCCGGGGATCGACCACTTCTGCTTCATAATTATATTTTTTGTTCAATATTCGCGTCAACATTCCTTGGCCCCCCGCCACATCGGCAATATATTTTATGGATTTACCGAACTTGGCATAAACAAAATCCGCCACCACCTCAAATCTCTCTGGTGCTCCATGCAATTTAATCATTGTCTGATTTTACCTGATAAAATCAATTGATGACTCAAATACTCTATATTTTATGCGGTCTACCGTATTCTGGAAAAACGACCTTGGCCAACGAACTGGTTAGACGTTTTGGCTTTAAGACGGCCTCAGTTGATGACATCATGGATGAAAAAGAAATAGATTCCGACACCATGTCTCAAGAGGATTGGAATTTTGTATATTCCGAAACCTATGACAGATTAAAAAAGACTCTTGGCCAAGGCTTCTCGGTCGTTTTTGACATGGGTCATTTAAAACTCAGTGAACGCGAGACCTCCAGACAAATAGCAGAAAAATATCACGTTCCTCACAAATTAATTTATATCAATATTTCACCTGAAGAAATTAGGAGAAGACGAACACAAAACGAAATTACAAAAGAGCGCGGCCAGCTTTCCGACAAAGCCATGCAAAACGCCTTGTCTCAATTTCAAGAACCTATCTCTACAGAAAGTCCAACAATTTACAATCAGTCAATGGATCTAGAAAGTTGGATTAAAATAAATATTCTTGAGGCCTAAGTGTATATTGTAATATTACAATATACACTAATGTATAAAGATTTTGGCTAAGGATTGACTTGATTCTTCATAATTTCCCGAATCATACAAAAATGTCTGCCAGCCGAGAGTTTTGGCAGTGTCAACATTTTTTTGGGTATTTTCGACAAACAAAATCTCATCTGCGTTTACTCCAGCTTTTTTCTGAGCTAATTCATATATATTTCTGTCGGGTTTTTTCATCCCCACCACACTAGAATCAATAGTTATATCCCAATCAACAGTAGGTAATATTCCCTTTGCTTTAATTGCATCCAACATCCCAGGATACATATCAGTCAGAAGCCCAACCCTATATCTGTTTTTAACGTTTTTAATAATAGGCCAAATAGACTTGTTCGCTTCAAACCGAGAGACAAAGTTATTTAGACTGAGAATTGTGCCACCAAGGGTCTCTTTTCCCAAACAGAGCTTAATTTCTAGTTGATCAAACCAAGTATCAAAATTTGGATCATTAATTTTCAAGTCTCTCTTAAGCTCAGTCCATTTATTCGTTTTACTAAAATCCTTTATCACTACTCCCCCAACATCAAAATATACAAACTTAATCATCTTATTCACTTCCCAATATTATCTCCACATCAAATTCGCTATCCTCTGATACTGTGCCTGTGTCCTGTGCCAAAGTGTAACTAGTTAAATCTTTTTTGATGTCAGCTATAAATCCAGCCTTACTTTTCTTGATTGTCACTTTGGTCTCGGTATAATCCTTGGTATCCGCATTGCCTACGGTGACTTCTGGATATCCCAACGCTTCCAGTTTGTCCTTGGCTTTGCCAGCCATTCCTGCTATCCCAGAACCATTTAAAACTTGGATCTTAAAGTCTTTCCGGTCAAAAACCGGTACGGGGGTTGGTGAAGCGATGGGCGTAGGACTGACAACTACTTTTTGTTCTTTGGGAGTATTTGATCTGAATATCAAAAATAATAACACAACTCCATAGAGAGCAGATATTATCATGGTCACCCACAACCACCTGTGGGGAAAATATTCCGTCTCAGGTACCGGTTCCACTAATGGTTTAACCAAACCTTCTGGCAATTTCGTCTCTTGCTCTTCCATATTTATATTCTATCAGAAACAGGCAACTTAATTTGGAAAATGGCATTTTTTATATTTTTTGCCGGAATTGCACCAGCAGGGATCGTTACGGCCGAGGGACTTGTGCGCGTTTTGTACTCCTTGCTTTTGCAAACCTTGCATGGCAGTTAAAAAATCCGTCGGTTGTTTTGATTCCTCTGGTTTAAACGCAACAACCGGCCCCACTTCGCGTCTCGCTTCGCGGGGCTGCGCTCCTAATTGTATTCTGAATAGTCGCTTCGCAAATTCAGAATTGATTTGAGCCAACAATCTCTCAAACATGGTAAAGGCTTCGCCTTTGTATTCAACCAGTGGATCACGCTGACCATAACCCCGGAGTCCGATCCCTTCACGCAGATCGTCAATCGCATCCAAATGCGCCACCCAAAGATTATCAATGCTTGATAGGTACGCAAATCGGATTATTTCTTTCCAACCAGCCTCTCCCACCTGAGTTTTTCTTTGAGTAATAGTATCGGATACTATCTGATTTATCAGACTTATTATCTCTGATGCCATCCCCAATTGTTTAAATTGTGCAGAAATTGATTGAGCAGATACATCATCAAAAGGAATAACATCCAACAGGGCCGTAGTGATCGGAAGAACTTCAGATTCTACAATTCCCCGCGGAGCATAGATTTTGACGGTATTTGCCAGAGATTTCTGAATTTTTTCCGTTATTTCACCCTCGGTAATTTCTCCATTCAAAATTTTGTTTCGCTGGCCATAAACAATTTCACGTTGTTTATTCATGACATCGTCATATTCCACCACATGCTTTCTGGCATCAAAATTAAAGCCTTCTACCTTGACCTGGGCCTGTTCAATCGCACGGCTTACCATGCCATGTTCTATCGGTTCATCTTCAGGAATTTTTAGAAAGCTCATGATTTTCGCCACCTGATCACCACCAAAAATCCGCATAATTTCATCATCAAGGGCCAGATAAAACTTGGTCGAACCCGGATCACCCTGACGGCCGGCCCGGCCCCTCAATTGATTATCAATTCTTCTGGATTCATGCCGCTCTGTGCCAATCACCCGCAAACCCCCAAGCTTTACCACTTCATCGTGATCTTTTTTCCATTTTTTATTTGCAGTATCTGATCCCCCTAAAATAATATCGACTCCCCGGCCGGCAATGTTGGTGGCTATTGTCACTCCGTTTTTTTGCCCGGCTTCAGCAATAATCTGGGCTTCCCGTTCATGATTTTTGGCATTTAAGACTTGGTGAGGTACGCCTTTTTTCTTGAGTATCGCCGCTAACATTTCGTTCTTTTCAATTGATGTTGTACCCACTAATACCGGCTGGCCTTTTTTGTGAAGCAGGGCAATTTCAGAAGCGAGAGCCGTGTATTTGGCTCGAGTGGTCTTGTAGACAGTATCCGCCATATCATCACGGATATTATCTCTATTGGTGGGAACGATCACCACATCCAGTTTGTAAATTTTTCTTAATTCCTCGGCCTCCGTCGCAGCTGTCCCAGTCATGCCCGCTAGCTTTTCGTACATTCTAAAATAATTTTGAAAAGATATGGTTGCCATGGTTTTTGATTCCTGCTGAATGGTTACGTTTTCTTTGGCTTCTACTGCCTGATGAATACCCTCAGACCAACGGCGACCTGGCATTAGTCGACCTGTAAATTCATCAACAATAATTACCTGATCATCTTTGACTATGTAATGTTTATCCAATAAAAACAGTGTTCTGGCCTTGAGGGCATTTTCCAGATGGTGAATCATTTCAAAATCTTTTTCGTAGAGATTGGTAATTCCAAGCATTTGCTCAATCTTTTTCAATCCCGTTTCAGTAAGAGAGGCCGTGCGATGCTTTTCTTCAATTACATAATCGGTATCCGGAGATAATCTGTCTACCAGCTTGGCAAATTCATAATATTTAGAGGTAGGTTCGGTATCGGGTTGAGATATAATCAGGGGGGTCCGGGCTTCATCGATTAAAATCGAATCGACTTCGTCTACAATAGCAAAATGGTGTTCACGCTGGGATTTGTCTGCGAGACTGCCCACCATATTATCCCTCAGATAATCAAAGCCAAATTCGTTATTAGTGCCATAGGTAATATCACAAGCATAAGCCTCTTTTCTTGTTATGGGCTTCAAATGGGCCAGTCTATCATCACCATGTGAGGTATCGGAATACTGCGGATCATAAGTAAAAGACTGTTCGTGAACAATTATGCCAACAGATAAACCCAGCATATGAAATGTGGGGCCATTCCAGCCGGCATCGCGGCGGGCCAAATAATCATTTACCGTCACCAGATGGACACCCCGACCACTTAAGGCATTTAAATACAATGCCGGAACGGCAGACAGTGTCTTGCCTTCACCCGTCTTTTGTTCGGCAACCTTACCCGCGTCAAACGCGGCTGCAGCTACCAGCTGGACATCATATGGCCGCAAACCAATCGCCCGGTCGGAAGCTTCGCGTACTAAGGCAAAAACCTCAGGTAGCAACTGGTCTAGTGTCTCTCCACTAACCAATCGCTCCTTAAAATCGGCTGTTTCAGCAGAAAAGTCTTCATCTTTGAATTTCTTGAATTTTTTTTCATATTCAGCCACAGGAAAAATCTTGGCTTGCAACAAATCCACTTCTTTTTTATTGAGGTCAAAAAACTTGTTTAAAAATCCTAACATACGGAGATTGATTATAGCCCTTTACTCACAAATAATCATTACATTGGTTAATACCCGTCTTAATTTAATATTCTTAAAATACTTTCCTAATTTTTTAATCAAATTTTCAGCATTTTCTTTCTTTTCTTGGTCATAAAAGAGGTGATTAAAAATTGCTATTTTTCCCCAACGTCGAATTTTACCCAAGAATTTCGGAGAATATACAAAACTTGGACATTGGTCACCTAGATACAAATCAACTAGTATTAGATCAAACTTTTTGTTGAATTTATACTTATTTGCGTCAATATTTAATATTTTTAGATTTGGGATTTTATCCAGACCAAAATATTTTTTGCCAATCTCGATCATCACCGGATCTATTTCGACACCTGTAACTTTTATACTTCTATACTTTTGTACTAATAGTTTCGCTACCGTCCCTGTAGCCAATCCCAGTATCAAAACATTAGACATTAGACATTGAACATTAGATATTACTGGCTTCCATATATCATTAATCAACCCTCCACTTTGGGTCAAAACACCAGTAGTCACGTAATAGTGCCAGCCCCAATCCCAGATTTTCTTGACAATCAATCTCTTGGAATATCTGGACTTAAATTCCTCGACAATCATTGGTAACTCTTGGCCTGCAAATTAAAAAGATGAGCATATTTTCCATCACGTTTCATCAATTCGTCATGCGACCCCTGTTCAGTTATTGTCCCTTTTTCCAGAAGCAGTATTCTATCAGCTCTCCTGACAGTACTAAATCTGTGAGAAATAAATATTAATATTTTATTCTTTCCCAATTTTAGGACCTGGTTAAAAATGTCTTCTTCCGCCTGGGGATCCACATTGCTGGTCGGCTCATCCAAAATTATAATTGGGGCTTCCTTAATCAATGTTCTGGCTATTCCGATTTTCTGCCACTGGCCGCCAGACGGATCTACTCCCTTTTCGTAGAAACGGGATATGGGATTATCGTATTTCAGAGGCAGGGTTTCTACCCAAGTATCCAACCCCACAAATTTAGCGTATTTCTTTATGACAGTCAAATTGTTAATTTTGGAAACATCTCCATATCCGATACTTTCGCGGGTCGAGAAATCATAAGCTTCGAAATTTTGGGGCATCATAGCTAAATTATTCCAATAGGACTTATTTATAAAATGATTTACATCCACGCCGTCAATCGTGATTTTTCCTTTATCCGGCGTATAAAATCCCGCCAATAACTTCATCAATGTTGTTTTACCGGTTCCGTTTTCTCCGATTAGAGCAATATTGTCCCGTGGATCTATTTCAAAATTTACATCCTGGATAATCCAGTTTTGTGAACCGGAATATTTGAACCAAACATGATCAAATTTAATGCCTTTGGAGATTTTTGGCGGAAATACCTTTTTATGCAACTCCTGATCAATGGGTTTTAATTCCAAAAACCAAATCAGGTCAGAAACATATAAGTAGTTCTCGTAAAATTTAACCAATGTTTTCATCAGGCTGTGCAAATCGTTTCGAAAACTGGCCGTAGCTCTGACATATATTTGAGCAGTCCCGATCGTTATCTTTTGCGTCAGGGCTAAAAAAGCAAAATAAATATCTAAACTGTGAGAAAAAAATGTTTCTGGTAAATTCGCCCAGAACCCGGATATCGTGCGGCTCTTTTGATAATTGTCACGAGCGACAAAGACCTCGTGTTGGGCATCGGCGAGTTTGTTTACCAAATATTCTCCTACACCTAAAATCCTTAGCTCCAGATAACTCTTGGCGCGGACTAAATAATAATTGAGCATACCCCAAATCCTATTGGGAAACCGGAGTTTATCGTCTATCTCATAAGACAAACGAGTATATTTTGAATCTATAATGATGGTGGGTAAGACAAGCAATAAAGATATAATCAACACCAGGGGTTGAGTGTAGGCAAATATGGCTAATGCCGATACTATTCCGCCTATATACTGAGGTAAATCACCAAACATAGTTACCAGCTGTCTGGCTCTGGCTCCGCCTTGATTCTTTATTTTTTGAAACTTATCTTGAAATTCCGGATTTTCGATGGTGGGAATATCCAGCTCGAGATATTTTCTGGCAAATGCGCGGTCCATAAACATGTCGAATTCGCGACCCAATCTGCTGTCCAATAGATCGTTTATTTCCAAAATAATGTTTCTCACCAGACCGATAAACAGACGGGCGATTACCACGATGATAATAATCTTTAACCCATCTAACCAAACCGGCTTCCCTGCCGAGTTTATTAATGTATCTATAAATATCTTATCCAAAAATAATCCCGGGAAAACCAAAACTCCGCCCAAAGTATTTAAGACGACTATCCAAAAGATTGACTTTTTGTCTGTCTCCCACAAGAGTTGACCAACTTTTTTCAAGATAAACCCCACCTGAAGCAACGGGGAAAGCTCAATTTTGGGCAGTTTGATTTTAAAAGCCATACACCTATTCTACTGCTTTATCTCTATTTTTTCCTTTTCAACTAAACACTATCGCATTTGTCCCAATCTTAGAATTTTCAGAGATTAAATTCTTTAATATTTCTAGGCCATGATCATTGGAGTTTTTTATAGTTTGAAATGTTGGTAGATCGACAAAATATACCTGTACTTTGTTTTGAATCATGCACTGAAGACCGGAAGGAAAATACTTTTTATTAATTGGTTTTACTGAGCTTTTGCTGTACCACTCCAGATGTTTAAGCGGCCAAAAAGATTCAGACGGGAGAGTGTATATTGTTCCTCCAATGTCACTGGCCATGAATCTCTTTTGGTCGCAAGCGATATAATAATGCACCCCATTTAAAACTCCGTCTGCTGTCCAAGTAGACTTGGTATTTACCAAAAAGTGAGTAGCGAAAGCAAAATCATCAGTAGCAAACAATACTGGCCCTTCGTTAAAATTGTGTGGCCGTTTCCCCACCCTGGGTTCAAATATTTCTATATTATTATTTGGGGACGCGTGGTAGAGAATTGGGGGTTTATCCATGTTTTGCTTCTATTTTGTCTTTACCCATGTAAGGACACAGGACTTCGGGAATGGTTACCGAGCCATCGGCATTTTGATAATTTTCCAAAATGGCAATCAGTGCTCTAGACGTAGGAATCGCTGTGCCATTGAGCATATGTACAAATCCAGTTTCCCCGTTCTTTTTCTTGTAACGAATATTTAGGTTTCTAGCTTGATAATCAGTACAGTTTGAAGTCGAAGTAATTTCTCCGTATTCTTGGCGACCGGGCATCCAGGCCTCGACATCAAATTTACGAGCTGCCATCGATCCAAGATCACCAGTACTCATTTCCAAGACTCGGTAGGAAATACCCAATGCTTGATAAATTTTCTCCTCCATCGCCAAAATTAGCTGATGATTTTTTTCTGAATCCTCAGGGAGACAGTAGATAAACATTTCAGCCTTGGTAAATTGATGCACCCGATACAATCCTTTGGAATATTTTCCATAAGCTCCAGCCTCCTGACGGAAACAATGCGAATATCCAATATATTTAATTGGCAATTTGTCTTCTGTCAGGACTTCATCTGCATGGCGACCGGCCAGGGTAACTTCTGCTGTAGCTACAAGACCCAGATCTTCTCCATCTATTGTATATGTCTGGGCTTCCTTACCTTTTGGTGCATAGCCAGTTCCCAGATAATATCTGGACTTCGCCAGGTCAGGCGTAATTATGGGAGTAAACCCTTCTTTAGCCAATAAATCAAATGCAAATCTTACTAGGGCTAATTCCAACAGTGCCGCATCCCCAACTAAAAAATAAAATTGTGATCCAGAGACCTTAGCTCCTGATTCAAAATCCAAAATTCCAAGTGTTGTGCCAAGCTCCAGATGATCTTTAGGAACAAAATCGGATTTGGTAATTTCTCCCCATTTGTGGACTTCTACGTTATCTTTGTCTGATTTTCCTTTGGGTGCAAGAGGAGATGGGGGATTGGGAATCTGATTTAGAGCTTCAAAAAGATTCTTCTCAGCTTCTTCCAATTTTGGTTCCAAGTCTTTTAATTGAACCTTTATATTTTTACCTTCTTCAATCTGATCCTTAGTTAATTGATTCCGTTTGGCTCTCAAAGTCTCAACTTGGGTCATTAGACCACGGTGTTCTTTGTCCAATTCAACTGCCAAATCTACGATTTTGGCATCATAACCCTTGTCCGCTGTGCCTTGGCGAACCAGATCGGGTTGATCGCGGATGAGTTTAATATCAATCATATCTTTATTATACTTCCGCCCCGAAGGAGTTGCCAGCTGAAGTTAGTTACTCAATAGACTATCTTTTACCAAACACTCCTTGCGCTCCGCCGTCATATTTTAATTCTCCTTGTGGTAACTTCGAAAGTGCCATCTTGCACTTCTCTCCTTTAGGATTTACACATATTGCGTAAGGGTCAACCCCAACTGCACAAATTCCTTCTTGGCAAACTGTCGAATATTCAGACTTGTTATTGAGCACTAGCCTAATGGCCTGTGCATACCTAGCCATTGCTATAGTAGCCATAGTATTTCTCTTTTATCACAATCCAATATCATTTGCAATACCCTGCATGGCGGACAAAGCAATCCCCACAAAATCATTTAGTTTAATTCCCAATTTTTCCTCACATTGAGCAATTTGCGAACGGTTAACTGCCTTGGCAAATTCCTTTTTGGGAAATTTCTTAACCACTGATTCCACAGATAGATCTGCAATTTTTTTGGAAGGTAGAACTAATGTGCAAGCAACTATAAATCCAGTCAATTCGTCACAGCACTCAAGTGACCATTCCATATTACCTTCCAACTTTGCTAAATGAGTATGGTGGGTATTATGCGACTGGAAAGCATGAGTAAACCTCGGATCATCAATTCTGGAAAGCGTGACTATTGTATGTTTTTCTGGTGTATCTTTTGTTTCTTCCCAATCTGAATCATGAATAATTCCCAATATTTCCCACGTATCTGGATCTTCTCCAAACTTTACGGCCAAAGCCTTCATCACGATCCCCACAGCCAAACAATGCCGCCTCAAATTTTCATTTTGAATATGGTCATTTAGAAGTTTTATGGCACTGTTTTTATCAAGTTTCATAAGATTCTTAGGTTACTTAAGAGACTTACGATAAGCAGTCCTTTGTTCATATAACTTTTCTGTATATCCACCTTCAGTGATGTGCTTGCGTTCCAGCGCATCCACTTGGTTATTTAGTAGGTATGTTGCGATATGACAGAGTGTCAAGAGTAGATTTGCAGCCTCCTCTGGATCGTCTGGGAGTTCCCATGTTTCATTTCCTATGCTTCCTAAGTTACTTAAGTCACTTACGATCTTTGAGTATTTTTTCCTAAAGACTAAAACTCGTGGATCATTCTTGTCCCACATCTTAAGTTTTCTCTGTCGCAAGAAATCTTCGAGATCTCCAATTAATTCTTCAATTGATGCTTTAGCCACATTTGTGAGTTTAATTCCGGTTTTCAGGCTGGTTTTCAAAATATCCGATCCCTCAACTATATTTTGCTTTCCTGATCTGGCTGCTCCGTCCATTTGTTCTCTTAATTTCCAGCTGGAAATATATTTTTTTGTAAACTCAACCTCCAAATCATAAATAATTAATGCGTACCAATATGTATATAGTTTCTTGTAAGGCTGGGTGGTCATAATTCTTCAGAAATAAAAAATTCAGTTTGAATATTATCGGGATCACGAAAACAAACATACGGATATTTGTTTGCAAACCTCTGTACTCCGGCTGTTTCAGCTTTCATTAGTCTAAGTCTATCTACAAACTTTTGTAGTTCTTCCAATGTTTCAAGATGAAAAGCAATATGATCTAGACCTACTCTGGTTTCATCAAATTTATCACCTGGGTGCTGTTTTTCCCATTGGACGAACCAAACTGGAATACCGACCTTAAGTAAATTAAATGAGCTTTCTTTATGTTTATCCAATTTTATCTGAAAAAGCTGTTCGTAAAACGATTTTGTTTTTCCAAGATTGGATACCGTTAGTGTCACATGGTCTATCCCGCGTCTATTTATCATTTAATTCCGTATATTTCTTTTGTAACCTCGTCTAGTTCAAACTTCAATTGTGGGAAAGGAACCCCTTCGCGGGCAGTGACATCTTCCAAAAACCAAAACAGTCTTTCCGAATGTCCCCAACCAAACGTTGGCGGCATGCCATATTCCAGCATTTCTACATAATCTATATCCAGCCATTGAGCCTCTTTATCACCCGCTTCGCGCATCTTTTGTTGCTCAGAAAATCTTTCATATTGATCAATAGCGTCATTTACTTCAGACCAGCCATTACCCAACTCACTTCCACCAATTATAGGCTGAAACCTTTCGACTATATTTGGATTATTTATGCTTGGTTTTTGTAACGGCGACAAATATTTGGGATGATTTATTAAAAACGCCGGACCACCAATTTGAGTCCTCAATTGTTTCCATAAAATATCAACCCCCCGAGGAATGCTAATATTGGGATCATGTTTTATTTTGTGAGTATCCAGAACTTTTTTTATTTCTTTCAAATTCGGCTTACTAATATCAATGTCATATTTTTGGTTTATATATTCACAAAAATCAATTATTTCCCAGTCTTTAGAAAAATCAACTTTAAATCCCCGGATATTAAAGATTTTTTTGTCTCCATAAACATAATTTATTACATATTTATACAACTCTTTTATGAGTTTCATCCCATCTTGCCAATCGGCATAAGCCCAATAAAATTCCATGGCGATGTGTTCTGGCAAATGTTCATCAGACAGACCTTCGTTTCTAAACCTAGGTCCGATTTCATAAACTTTTTCATATCCTCCACCGATCAAGCGTTTTAAATATAACTCTTGAGAAATCCTCAAATAAAAATCTTGGTCAATCGCATCCATATGAGTAACAAAAGGATTTGCATCTCCTCCACCAGGAATGTGTTCTAAAACGGGGATATTAATCTCTATAAAATCATTTTGTTTAAAAAATTCCCGATGTGCTTCCCAAAATTTTGATCTGCGGATAAAACGTTGATATACATCTGGATTAATGTTGGTATCCAAGTATCGTCTGCGGTATCTGGTTTCTCTGTCGGTAAGACCCTCCCATGAATCCGGCATGGGACGAATTGATTTTCCCAGCAGTTCAAAACTTGAAACATCAACTGTTATTTCGCCAGCTTGAGTTTTGATCACTACGCCAGATACACCAAGAAAATCACCCGAGTCAAAAAGTTTTAGCAACTTGTATTTGTCACCAAGAAGCTTTTTTTGAAATAAAAGTTGGATTTGGCCTGAGGCATCACGCAAATCGGCAAAGATTACATTTCCGTGCTCACGCCAGCGCCAAAGTCGTCCGACGACATCGACCGTTTTAGAAAGGCTCTCTTTGGCTTTGGAAATTTCGATAAAGCTTTTTGAATACTTCGATGGATAGGGATCAATACCCATCTCACGCAACTTGACTAATTTTTCAAGCCGGATTTTACGGATTTCTGAAAGTCTGGAGTTTGCCATTGCTTTATTTTAGCTTATGGACACCACGGTGTACACTACCTTACCCGCCGGGGCCATGACTTCTACTTGTTCACCAATTTTTTTACCCAAGAGAGCTTGACCTAATGGAGAGGTGTGAGAAATTTTCTTTTTGGCAGGATCAGCTTCCCATTCACCCACTATTTCAAATACCGTCTCTGTCTTGCCGATCCTGACTTTGACACAATGACCAACAGCAATATTTGTGTCCCCATTTGGCTTGGCTATTTTGGCAATCCTCAATAGTTCCTCCAACTCAGATATCTGACCTTCCATAAACGAGAGACTTTCTTTGGCATCCTGATAATCACTATTTTCAGACAGGTCTCCCATGCTTCTAGCCAGAGATAAGCGCTCGACCAAATCTGGCCGTTTTTTAGAAACCAAAATCTCAAGCTCCCGCTTGATCTTGTCATAGCCGTTTTTAGTTAGCAATATTTGATTTTTTACCATAGAAAACAGTATCATACACTCGACTATTTTTCCTGTCAATACGCTATCTCGTCACCGATATCACTTCACTCAATTCCGCATCAGGAGCTGCCACGGTAATTCTGTTGTTTGTCGCACTCTTGACCACAGTATATGCAGTATTATAAGCAGCTGTACAATCTGTAACTGAGGCTCCATTGTTAGTCAAAGGATCAACTGGCAAGGCAGCCAAATAGTTGGTAACTAAAGATGCACAAACATTAGCTGCGGTGGAACTAACAGCTTGAGCCGTAGTGGTAATTCCCGTAGGAAGAACTCCTTTGTTGTCCGAAGCATACTGCTGAATAGCATTCAAAATTGAACTAACATCGCTTCTTCTTTTGGTATTATTCGCTAGAGAAAACTGTCTGGCCGGATTAATAGCCACTAAAGTAATCACCAAAAGTATAGACAAAATTCCGATGACTACCAGAAGCTCTATTAACGTAAAACCTTTTCTTTTGAGCATTAATATCAGTATAAATGCTTTTTATAAGTACTGTCAAGGGGCAATTTTCCCCACCGTTATTAAAATATCAAATTGAGTCTGAGAATTCTCAACTATTGTCATTGGTCCCAAAACTTCCGTCAGTTTGGACCTTACCTCTTGGGGAACCCGCAAGCTAACAATTATTATTGATTTAGAACTTTGACCACTATTTCCCAGCAAAATATTGGTAAACCCTATTTTTTTTAATATCTCTCCCGTTCGACCTGCTTCTCCGGAAACTCCCGACGCGTTAAGTATTTGCACTGAGTAATCCGTCAAACTGGCCGAGACAGAAGCCACGACAGGTACCGGTGATGGAACAGGCGTAGATTCGACAATTACTACTTTGGGCAACCTGGCTTTTGCTTTGGCAACCGCTGTATTCCGGGAAGATACCGTTTGCCAAACAATGAAAATCACTCCTAAAATTGCAATGACTATTCCTGAAACCGCCAAAACCATAGCTTTTTTCTTATTGTGGTTGATCCAATTGTCATTCTCCGCTTTCACCTCCGGTCCAATAAAACTATTGGCCAATATGAAATCCCGGCTTTTCAAAATCAATCTGCACGAATTCAAGTTAAACTCCGGTCCCACCACTCCCACGCTCCCCAAAACCAGTTCCGGCACTACCGCTTTTACTCCAAATCCCAGCGCTTCAAAGGCTGTCCGCAAAGATTCATACAATTGGCGGTTAATTACCACTACCCGGTACTTGTCTTCTACTTTAAATATTTTTGAGCTGGGATTAACTAAAGGTACACTATCCACAAAATCTTGGACATTCTCTCCCACCATCTCCTTCTCAAAATACATGTCCGATCCCAAGACTATTACCAATTCACTCACTACAATCTTGTTAGTTTCTACAAAACTCTTTACTTGGCCGGATAATTCTGCCAAACTAACCACATCCAAATCATTCACCATGGCTTCGGTAAACGGCATTTTGAGGATTCCTTCCACATTTGATCCGCACAATGCCAAACCCTGGCGGGAGACATTCACTACATAATTAGCATTTTTTTTCATATTCAAATTTCTTTCCAGGAAATCACAGTCAAAATATTATTAGTGTAACCCGCCACTACCTGTATTTTCCGGACAGTACTACTCACTGTGGCTGTGGAAACAATAGTTTTCTGACTGGATCCAGTGACTGCTATTGTGACCGCTCCATCAATGGTTGTCAATGTTTCTCCAGCATAAGCCGGATCGCGCAATAGCCGCAACATGGCTTCTTCGGCTCCTGATTCAGCCAACAAGTAGGCTGTCTGCCCTATCTCATACTGACTTCCCGCGGTAGTACTATTGACCACCACCGATACCGCAGCCACCACAACAGCCATGGCCATCGCCACAAACACCAATAAGACCACTAATGTTTGCCCTGAGCGCAGTGGTGAGCGTAGTCGAACCATCATCGCAATCCTACCGCAGTCGAAAACGCCCGACTTCGGTCTCCTGAGGCAATTGTAAAATTAACTTTAGCCGTATCATCTATCCGAGTCACACTCCATCCACTCACCACACTATCATAACTATTTAACCTCACTCCATCCACCCACAAATTGCCGTCAACCAGACTGTACGCGACTGGATTTAGTACCACAGTATTCGCATCATAAGATAGTCTGAACAAAATATATCTTCCATCCATATCTATCATAGAGATGCTGCTCGATTCAGCCAAAGTCTCCAAGGTGGTAGCCAAAATATTAGTCAACACCATCAAAAACATTCCGAAAAGGGCCATATAAACCAAAAATTCAATTAAGGTAAATCCCTTTTTCATGGCGAGTAATTTACTGATAGGTCATTAAAAACCGGAGTCGCGTTGGGATCATTGGTTGCCAAATATAACTTGTATTTAAAACACCTACCCGCATTAAATCCTAAGGAATCTGTAAATGTGTAGTTTATACAGTCCGCGGACACTGCCACTTGAACCGTAAGGCTCGTCTGACTGGGAGTTGTACCTGTAAAGCTTATTCGGTTATACGAAGTCGAATATCCCGGATCAAAAGCCGCCGACACAAACGTTCCCGAAGATGCGTATCGCCCTCCCGGACCTCCGGCAATCATTCTAAATTCTGTCCCCGCGTCCCGGGTAATAATATAGGAATACGCGTCTCCGTCCTGCTCCATGACCGACGCCACGCCGTTTATGCCTGAATCCACGTTCAACCCGCCGCACCGGCTGGGGCTGCCTTCAGTCGTTGCATCCACCACTTGATATTCTTCTGCTCCGGTTCCCACAATAATTATTTTATTCCCACTCACTCCCGTCACCCCCTTAGGGGTCATCCCATTTGTATTGTAACTGCCGACGGTCGGCCGGCTCCCAGTTTTAGTCGAAACATCCACAATATATAATTTCCCCGCGGTCACATACGCCCGGGACGCTGAAGAGTTGATAAATACATCCGCCGCCCCAGTCCCACCCGCCAATCCTGCTTGTCCCACTACCGTCATCGAGGCGGGGTTGCTCACATCTACTATTTGCAGCTGGGTAGAAGTATTTGTGGTCGCCACATACGCGTACGTTCCAGACACTATCACTTTCTTTCCCGTCCCTGCCAAATTCACACTCCCCAGTTGACCCCGCGATCCAGATTTGCTGGACAGATCAAAAGTATATAGTTTATTCTCATCCGTCATGTACCCCACATTCCCGGCCACAAACACGCTGTCCCCTTCATCATTCCCCGGGGCATTAAAGTAACCCGCTTCCGAATACGGATTAGTGGTCAAATTAATTATTTCTATTTCTTTGGAATTGGAATCGGTAGCCAGATAAGCATAGTTTGTTTCCCCAAATACCCCGTTAGTTTTAAATCCGTCGAATGTACCCGCAACCGCCGCCACCGGCGGGTCAGTATTGGAAATGGTTATATTGGCAAACGACACTCCCGAAGCATTGTTTCCCGTCCCGGCAAAAGCCCGACCTTCGATCGCCGTCAAGGCATTGGCCACCCCGGATTTCGGCAAATCCAGCGCCGCAATCGACAAATTGGGGTTGCACCAATCTCCCTGTCCCCCCGCCCCCAACACTACTTCCCCCCCGGCGGTATTCGTCACATTCGTCCCGGATTTTACTCCCAAATTCAATCGGGCCTCGGTCGTTTCGGTGTACACCAAATTATCCAAATAGCGGGTGACATAAAGTTCATTCGTTACTTGCGACTGATAGGGCAAATTCCAAGAGACGCTGATATTTATTTTTTTGGTCGATGGATCGACTGTTCCACTGCCCGCCAAATTACCCGATGCGTCGCGCTTGGCATCGGCAACAACAATTGATCTGACAAAACCATCGCCGGTTGTTTCATTACCAGAGACTAAAGTCCAAGCTCCGCTGGCAACTACTGGATGAAAAGTTCCATTGACTGCAAATGTGCTCCAACCTTTTTTCCGAACTGAGCGCACTGCTTCTTGGGCTTCGCGCAGATAAGCATTGGCGGTCGCGCGTTGGGGCTGTTGCGCCCGGCCTTCCCTAGTCGTCATAATTCCGGCCATAAAAGCCGGTAAGAGTACCGCAGCCAAACCAAAGGCGATCAGAAGCTCAATTAAAGATTGGCCTTTTCTAATTTTGGGAAATTGCCACTCCATATTTATTAAAACGGATAACTTTATTGGTATTATCAGTTGCATCGACAACACTTACCGTATCAGAACCATTTACGTAATTATTGATCTCACCCGAAACTGCCAAAAAAACGATTTCAGATCCGGGAAATGCCGTTGCCAAATTAATATTATTGTCCAAATTTATTACAAAATTAGCAGTATCGTTAGCATTATAAGAAATACCTTTAAACAAAGTGTAAGCGTTGCTGCCAAAAGATACTCCTTGAGTTCCTCCTCCGGCCATGGCCTTGGTTTGAGCCGAACGAATATCTGACAGCACTTGCACTTCTGCTGAAATCTTAGCTACGCGTCTTTGCCCGCTTAAAAGTAAAACGGTCGTGGTGGTCAATATTACCACTCCAATGCCCACGACTACCAACATTTCAATCAAAGTAAAGGCCCTGTTCATCTTCCTCCCACTTGGCCGATAAGCCCATAAATAGGCGCAATAATAGCTAGCATCATTCCGCCCACCGAAACTCCCACCAGTACTAAAAGTATGGGTTCCAATAGGGCAGTAGCCGCCTTGAGAGTGTTACTGACTTCATAGTCCAAATATTGGGACAATTCTTGCATCGATTTGTCCAAAGTTCCACTTCTCTCCCCGGCTTCAATCAATTTGATCATCATATTGGGGACTATTTTTTTGCCCAACCGCAAACCATCCGACAATTTTTTTCCGCCGATTACCATTTCCCGGGAATTAGCTAGTAATTTTTTTATTTTGCTGTCCATAACTACCTCTTGAGAAAGTTCCAAAGCCACAGTAATCGGTAAACCGGAATTCAATAGTAAATACAAACTCCGGCTGAATCTGGCAAAATCTATCTGTTTGACCAATCCAGAAATGACCGGTAAAGAATGTAAAATCTTCAAGACCATTTCACGATTATGTTTGTACAGCAAGATTATTCCCACCCCTACCACCACCAATCCCACTCCCAAGAGCATAGTGTTGTTAATCAAAATGTTTGATGCCCCAATCAATATTTTGGTGGGTAGTGGCAATTCCACTTTGAGTCTAGCAAATACCGTCGCAATCTTGGGCACCACCACAGTCAAAATCATGAGTAAAACTCCCGCAAATACCACCATAATCAAAATAGGATAAATCATGGCAAACTTTATTTTGTCCGAAAATTCAATCTCTTTTTGAATATGGTCCCGCAAATCCCGCAGAGTAGTTTCCAAAGTTCCGGCTGTCTCGGCCGCCTTAATTAAGTTGACCGTTATTTTGTCAAATACTTTGGGAAAATTAGCCAGGGATGCCGCAATTTGTTGCCCTTGCATCAGATCGGCCCGCAAAGTCAGCAAGACCTTCTTTTGGTTTCCGGCTGTATCTTCTATCAACGAATTCACCACCTCAAGAATCGGTATTCCCGCTCCCAACATAATCGCCAAGTTCCGCAACATGGATAATTTTTCGTTATTTGACAAAGTTAGATTAGACATATTCAGCTTTAGTTACTCTCAAAATCTCTTCCAAAGTAGTTTCACCCGCGGCCACTTTGGCAAAACCATCCATTAAAATCGTCCGCATACCTTCTTTCATCGCTGCCTGGGTAATCACGTCGGCATCCGCTTTGGCGTTGATGAGCTTACGTACCGCTTTTGTGATCTCCAAAACTTCGAATAATCCCAGTCTACCTTGATAGCCGGATCCTCTGCACAATTTGCACCCTTTGCCTCTGGATACTTTATATTTGGATTTTTCTTCCCAATTTTTCTTGATCACCTCAGGAGGAAAACTTTTTTCCAATTCCCCGCGGGTTATCTCTTCTTCATATTTACAATCCTTGCAAATCTGCCGTACTAGCCTTTGGGCTAAAACTACCGAAACCGTCGAAGATACCAAAAAGGGTTCCACCTTCATATCAATCAACCGGGGTATGGCTGTCGCCGCGTCGTTGGTATGCAAGGTCGACAACACCAAATGGCCTGTCAGAGCTGCATTAATAGCAATTCCGGCAGTTTCTCCATCCCGGATTTCCCCTACAAAAATTACATTGGGATCTTGGCGCAAAATAGACCGCAATCCGGAAGCAAAAGTCAGATTTGTTTTGACATTTACTTGGATCTGATTGGCCCCCTTGATTTTGTATTCCACCGGGTCTTCAATAGTGGTAATATTCTTTTCCCGGGTGTTGATGATTTTTAAAATCGCATATATAGTCGTAGTTTTTCCGGAACCAGTCGGACCAGTACATAAAATAGCTCCATAAGACTTGGTAAAGGCTCTATTCAACTTGGCCAAATCCTGATCACTCATCCCCAAATCTTTTAGTGTATATTGCCGGGACCTAGACGACAATAACCGTAACACCGCTTTTTCTCCATCTGCAATTGGCAAAATAGACACCCGGATATCCAAGTTTTCTTCTTCGAGAATAGCCCGCATTTTGCCGTCCTGGGCCGCCAAATGCTCGTCTGTCCGCAAACCCGACAACACTTTTATTCTGGTCATAATCCGCTCATGTAATCTCTTGGGTACCCGCATTACATCCTGTAAGACACCGTCAATCCGATATCTAACCAGAGACGCTTGTTCTTCCGGTTCAATGTGAATATCGGAAGCTCTGTTTTGGTAAGCTATTTCTATGGCCGCATCCACAATCCGGGCCACGGGTGGATCTTCCAGAACTGCCTCGGCGGTTCTCCCGATATCTTCGGCCATAATATTATCCACCATTTTTTGCAGATCGCCCTGATAAATACGCAAAGTGTTTTGAATATCCCGGAGAGTGGCCAAATATGCCAAGACTTTCAGTCCAGTTTTTTTGGCCAGCATTTCCAAAACTTCCCGGTTATTAGGATCGGCCACCGCCACTTTTAATCCGGTCTTATCCCGCTCAAATACCATCACTTTTTGTTTCCGCATCACCCGGTCCGGAATCACATTTATGATTTCATCAGGAATATTCAGCTTGGACAAATTTACAAATGGTAGCTTGAAATAATCGGCTAGGGCTTGGCCAAACTGTTCATCCGCTACCAAATTCTTTTCCTGCAACGCGTCTTCCAAGGCGATATTAGAATTCTTTGCGTACAACACAATCTCTGCCAACTTCTTGTCATCCAAAAGTTTTGATTTCGCTAAAACACTAGCTACCAGATCATCGGGCAAAATGGCCATACATATATAATATCACTTCTGAAAAATTTTCAGCGCGCGCGATTTTTTTGCTCGCCATTGGCGAGCTACCAAGTTATAATAAAGGAACTATGAACCTTTGGCAATCTTATCTACAAATATATTCGCTGGGAGTTAATTGCGAAAAAAGCTGGCTGTTTATTTCTGAGCCAATAACTACTTTATCTAATGTAGCTTTTTTTATTGTGGCATATCTATCTTTCAATATTTTAAATCAACATGTAATAAAAAATAAAACCTTACTACTCTTCCCATATTTTATCTTGCTCATCGGGCTTGGAAGTAGTATATATCATCTTTTTAATAATCCGTTCACTCTAATTGGAGATTTACTTCCAATTTATATATTTGTCTCTTTCTTGGTATTTATACTTGTGTATAGACTGGCAAACAATAGGCTATTGGCATTGTTAGCACCCCTAGCTCTGGTATCAACTCATCTTTTTTTAATTAACAGTAGACTTCCACATTTGTTTCTTTCTTCTGCACAAGTTCATCACTCACTAAATCTCTTAACTTTTGTAGTTCTACTTTCTCTCTTATACAAAAAGTTTGGGAAAATAATTCTAGGAATAATCCCTTCGATACTGCTATACACAGCAGGTATCTTCATTAGATCTTTTGATTTTTTGTTGTGCCCACTTACCAAAGTTGGTGCTCACTTCATGTGGCATATTTTAGTGGCACTTTCTGTCTATTTGGCAGTTAAATTCTTTGTTAGACTAGAAGTCTATACTCATATCCATAAAGCGTAGTAAGCGTTCTTTAAAACTTTTGCGTTCCGCAGGGTCTGAGCAAAGCCGAAGAATTTTCCCTGATTGTCCGAGCCAACTTATTCGTAACCTAACTCCTTAAAATCATTTTGTAAAGCCTTTTTAAGTTGAGACCTTCCAAATCCACTTTTCAAAAATATTTCCCTGGCTTTAGCATCTTTTTGATTTCTATAGGTTTCGTAATGAATTAATACCAACGGTCTTCTGTTTTTAGTAGATCTGGATTTACCAGAATAATGTTCTTTAATTCTATTTCTCAGATCTTGTGTATAACCAATATAAAGCTTTCTATCTTTCAAGCTAAATAAGACATACACATACCTAAATTCACTTTTCATAATTATGCGACGTCTAACGTCGCAAAATCAATATAATATGGCAAGTCTGACTTGCCTCGCTTTCAAATGCGGTAAACCGCGTTTGACGCGGTGACCTCACGGAGAATCGGACTCCGATTATCAGGTTGAGAACCTGACGTCCTAACCGTTAGACGATGAGGCCATTGCACTGGCTCCATTTTATCAGACGGAATCAGTTTGAGGGCAATTTTGAGAACCTCATCCAAATGACTGACAAAATGAAACTTCAGATCTTTTTTGACCGCATCTGGTAATTCCACCATATCTTTTTCGTTGTCTTTGGGAAGTATCACGGTCTTTATTCCAGCCCGATGGGCAGCGATGACTTTTTCTTTGACTCCACCTATTTCCAGCACTCTTCCTCGTAGAGTAATCTCTCCAGTCATGGCCACTTCACGTCTGACTGGTAAATCTGTCAGCGAAGAAATGACAGCCGTGGCAATGGCAATGCCAGCTGAAGGCCCGTCTTTGGGAACGGCTCCCTCAGGAACATGGATATGAATATCCAACTCCTTGTAAAAATTTTCTTTCAATTGTAATTTGTCCCAGCGGCTTCTGATATATGAAAAGGCAGCCTTAGCCGATTCTTTCATGACCTCTCCCAATTGGCCTGTCAGCTGCAATTCACCTTTGCCGGGCATATGTGCCACTTCGATAAACAAAATATCCCCTCCTGCTTGCGTCCAGGCCAGACCCGTACTCATTCCTATTTCATCCCGGGTCTCGGCCAATGTCTCAGGCAATCGCTGGGGACCCAAAAATTTATGAACATCCGAAATCCGAAGCGATGTCGAAGGACTAAACTTTTTCTTTTCGGCAATTTTACGGGCGACCTTGCGGCAAATCTTGGCAATATTCCGCTCCAAATCCCGGACTCCGGCTTCACGGGTATAACGCTGGGCAATTTCCTTAAGAGCCGTGTCTTCTATTTTCAAGCTGGAAGGCAATGCTGCTTTAGCCAAATTTTTGGTCCAAATATAATTCTTGGCAATTTTGATTTTTTCTTCTATTGTGTATCCTGAAAAATGAATTACTTCCAATCTGTCACGCAACGCCGAAGGAATAGTATCCAGATTGTTGGCTGTGGCAATAAAAATTGCTTGTGACAGGTCAAAGGGTACTTCCAGATAATGATCAGAAAAGGCGTTGTTCTGTTCAGGATCCAGAGCTTCCAAGAGCGCTGAAGACGGATCTCCTCGGTAATCGGATGCCAGCTTATCTAGCTCATCGAGCATAAACACCGGATTTTTGGTACCGGCAGTTTTTATTCCCTGAATAATCCGCCCGGGGAGCGCTCCCACATAAGTCCGCCTATGACCACGAATTTCTGCCTCGTCGCGGATACCACCTAGGGAAATCCTGACAAATTTGCGCCCCAAAGCTTTGGCAATAGACTTACCAATAGATGTTTTACCAACTCCCGGAGGACCCACAAAACACAGAATAGTTCCGGTAATTCCATCTTTGTCAGGCGATTTTTGAGCATTTCTTAGTTTCATAACAGATAAATATTCCATAATTCTTTCCTTGACCTTGGACAAACCATAGTGATCTTCATCCAAAATTCTGGCTGCGCGTGACAAGGCTACATGATTTTTGGAAGCTATTTTCCAGGGCATATCGCACAACCATTCCAGATATGTCCTGATATAGTTTGATTCGGGATTACTAAAGCTCATTTGTTTCAAGCGAGAGACTTCTTTTTCGCTCTTTTTGCGGATATCATCGGGCATTCCAGAAGCTTTGATTCTTTTTCGCAGCATGGCATAATCATCTTCGTCTCCCGCAGTTTCTGATCCCAGTTTCTCGAGTTCTTTGGAAATGGTCTTTTGGCGTTCCCGCAAGACTTGCTCTTTGTAGTTTTTGTCAAACTTGGCTTGGGCTTGATGGGCGATATTGTGTTCCAGCTCGACCACTTTTATTTCGTGGGCCAAATGTACCAAGGCCTCGTCTAAGCGTTCATCAACCGAAAGAATTTCGAGCAACTTTTGCTTGAGGGGAGTTTTTAGATCCAGCATATTGGCCACTTGATCAGCTAATTCTGCTGCAGATACACCCGCCATCAAACGCATAAAAATTGGAAAATCCACCGACCGGCCCATGTCAAATAGGTGACGTAATTCCATCAGTATTTGACGCGCGGTGGCTACTGTACGATCAGACTCAAGATATGATTCCGCTAATATTTCAATTGGAGCCGTAAAATATGGTTCTGTTTGAGAAACGGGTCCGATTTTGACCCTGGAAATACCCTTGATCTTGGCCAACAACTCATTTCCCACCGGGGCGAACTGATCGACCACACACAAAGTCCCTATTTCATACAAATCAGTCGCAATTGGAGTAATTGTGTCATTTTTTTGGGCCACAAAAATCAATTGTTTATCGGATTTGATAGCTGCTTCTATCCCGGCCACACTCTGGGCCCGGCCAAAACTTAATGTTGGTTCGGTGTGAGGGAATACCACCCCATCACGCAGGGAAACAATTGGAAAATGACGAATTCCATCCATACTTAGCAGTCTATCACTTAGTTTGATAAAATGCTAGTATGTTGCCGAATAATTTCCTCGCCAATTTACCAAAAGATATTTCCCCATCTATCTTTGACCGGATTCTTCCGACTACTTTCCGTGTCAATACCCTAAAGGCGGATCCTATGTCAGTAAACTCAGCCCTAAACAAATTTAATATTTCGTTTAGACAAGAAGGTTTTGGTTTTATCACCTCTAACCCACTTCGCGAAATACAGGAATTGGATATTTACAAAAATGGCGAAATCTATGTCCAAAGTTTATCTAGTATGTTGCCTCCCATCATTTTGGATCCAAAACCGAATGAAATAATTTTAGATATTTGCGCGGCTCCGGGAAGCAAAACCAGTCAAATTGCAGCTCTCATGCAAAACACGGGTCAAATCATAGCTAATGATAATAGCCGGATTAGAATTTATAAACTGGAAGCTAATCTCAAGAATCTTGGGGTGACCAATACCATAATTATTCATTCGTCGGGACAATCCCTCTGGCAAAAATATCCTGATTATTTTGACAAGGCGTTAGTTGATGTTCCTTGTAGCATGGAAGGCAGATTTTGCACCCTAAATCCCAAGACCTACCGCGATTGGTCTCCCGTCAAAGTAAAAATTCTCTCCAAACTTCAAAGATTTCTACTGCGGTCAGCATTTGGATGTACTAAATCAGGAGGTACAATTGTCTACTCCACCTGCACTCTAAATACGACCGAAAATGAGGCAGTCGTCGAGTGGCTCATCAAGAAAGAATCTGGAAGAGTCGAGCTAATCTCGACGCAACGCATCAATCCCAGTGCCACCATGGAAGGCTTCTTTGTAGCCAAGCTCAGGAAACTTTAGTATCACCCCCTCAATCCCCCTCTTAATCTAAGCGGGGGACGCTACGTTTTCTGTTCAAATGATTAAATGATAAAATTAACACATTGGGAGATCATCTAACGGTAGGATAGCAGACTCTGAATCTGATAATCTTGGTCCGAATCCAAGTCTCCCAGCTGATTCGACTCACTGCGTTCGCTCACAGCTATAGCCCTAGATTGATGGTGCTTCTAGGTGTATAATTGAGCCATGAAGGATGTTGAAAAATTATTGACCTATGGATTGTTGGCGGGTTATGCCGGAAAAACGGCTTTGGAGAAGGTTGTTCGAGGCGGTTTTACTCTGGATGCCAGTCATTTTTCTAATTCAGGCGGAAAATACCATGATGAGTGGATAGCAAGTAGAACTGGTGGTGGACAAGAAATTGTCGAAATGGAAAGACAACATTTTACCAGAGTGTACGCCGGAGGAACAATTGGGTTGAATAAACTGCAAGAATTAGGAATTGCCAAGAAAGATGTGACCGGATATCTGAAACAGAAATTACAGGAGTTAGCAGAGAAAACGAGACTATATGAGGAGTGTCATCCCAGCGTCGATGGGGAATGGAAATACGATTACAAAATCTTGTCAAAAAATGAAGAGGTTCCCCTAACTGTTTCTGAAGAGCAAATAACCTATACTGGCACAGTAGTATTCGTGCATGTATTTTTGCTTTGTCCGATAAGCTGATTTGACCTGGTCGGCCGAATGGAATATAGTTAAGGAAGAAAGAAGGTGAGGAAAGTGAAGTTGAAAGAACATCATGCGGGATTAGCGCTGGGAGCAATGGCTTCACTAGCTCATGTAGTTTGGGCAACAATGGTTTTTTTGGGTGTAGCTCAGCCCTATTTAGACTGGATTATAGCTCTCCATTCCCTAACTAATCCATATCAGGTACTGCCATTTGATTTGGTCAGATCCCTGATTTTGGTCGGAACCACATTTGTGGTTGGCTACATTTTTGGCTGGACGTTTGCCGCCATCTGGAACAGAACGGCTAAAAAATAATGTATTTTGTTTATATCTTAAAAACATCTGGAAATACCCTGTATATTGGCCAGACGAGTAATTTGAACAGGAGATTGGCCGAGCACCGCGAAAAATCCCCCAAATCTGCCAAATATATCAGGTATTTCGATTCATTTGAATTGGTGTATTCCGAAATATTCAAAACCCGCTCCGAAGTCATGAAACGCGAATCCCAACTTAAAAAACTTACCCGCAGACAGAAAGAAGATCTGTTAAGATTAAATAAGTGAAAATAAAGTCTAAAAAATATTTGATACTTCTGGTTTTTGGAACGGTTGTCACTATCCTGTTATATTTTCTATTTAGCAAATCTGTCTATTTTCAGATCTTTACATCTTGGTCAAGACAAAATATTGTCTTGTTTGTAATAGCTCTTTTTTCTCTGAAAGTTCTGGGTATCGTCTGGCCACCATTATCCGGCGGAGTCCTTACTTTAGGAGCCATACCCATCATAGGTTGGTTTCCGGCATATCTTGTTGATTTCGCAGGCAGCACGACCGGTGCATCATTGGCTTTCTTGATAGGGAAAAAATATGGTTATCCTTTTTTGGAAAAGATATTTGATGAAAATACTATAGATAAGATAAAGAAATTAAAAATAAAACCAAATCGGGAAATAGAAGCCATTACAACTCTCAGAATTTTTACAGGCAGCTTGTTCATGGAAGCAATTTGTTATGCAGCTGGACTCCTAAATGTCAGATTCACCAGTTTTTTCATCGGCTCGATAATCTCTCATATTATAGTCGGAATACCATCTTTTTATCTGGTCGGGGGTTTATTTAATCTCAACAATTTGATCTTTGGGATCCTGGGCTTTGTAATTATTATTCCGTTGTTTATGAAACTCAAGGGCAGATTTTTGGAATAAGCTATAATAAATTTATGGAAAAGAAGATTGGGTTAAGTCGGCATCATAAAATAAATAGGCATGTGAATTTGATATTGCTGGCGGTGGGCTTGGGACTAGCTTGGTTTCTTAGGTCACAAGACTTTTCCGGTTTTGGCCTGGTGGGAGCGTTCTTGGGGGGAATAATGTTTGCCTCAGCATTTACCGTCGCTTCGGGAACCATAATATTGTTGTCTCTCGCTAACTCTTTGCCTATTTGGCAAATAGCAGTTACAGCAGGTCTTGGAGCCGTCATCACCAATTATTTTATCTTTAGATTTGTCCGCGATGATCTATACAATGAAATAAAAGATGTTTATGAGCTCTTTGGCCACCGCCATTTGACTACGCTTTTGCATACCAAATATTTTCACTGGTTTATGCCTCTAATCGGGGCTATTATTATTGCCTCGCCCCTGCCTGATGAACTTGGAGTATCACTCCTGGGTATTTCCCAAATGTCCCAAGGTAAATTTTTGCTTTTATCATTTATATTAAACACCTTGGGCATTACCACTATTTTAATTCTCGAAGGATTTCTTTTTTAGCCCGGGTAACTTCGATTTTGATGACTTTTTCTAAATCATCCTTTATTTCGTTTTTTAACCATTCCCAATGTTTTTGGTCATGCGGAGATTTGGCAAATTCTTGTAAAAATTGGTCGTGTTTGTTTTTGGGTAAGACTTGTAATATCGAGACCAGAGCATGATTTCTTAGGGTTTTTTTGGCAATCAACATCAATTCTTCATCTGTTCCCAAATGCTTTTCCAGATCAGTTAGATCCAAAAGATGATCGTAAAAAGTAGTTTTAGTCATAATTTAATTTTGTCTCAAGTGGTCCCAAGGGGACTTGGTTGTTTTTGTCATCCACAAAAAATAATATCACAGGCCCTTTTTGTTTACCATAATTTAATTCCAAATAAGCCATAACTTCGGGACTGCCCCCAAAATGTTTACCCGTCCACGAGGCCGGTCCTGAATCCCCAATGACTGCCACTATACTCTTGCCGTTGACCGGATTTACAACGACAACTTTGCGGAATTTATACCAATCACGAAGATATGAAAGTCTCGCTGACCAATCTGGTAGATAGAGAGTTTGTACCGCTACATAATATTTTTCATATTCTGGATCATTAATATATCCCCATGCCCCGCGTCCTGGGGCAATTCCTGCTTGTAAAAATTGCCCATGCCCGGAAATAGTGTCTCCGGGAAACCGCTGAAGATGTTGCTCGGCCCCGATTAAGCCAAAACTTCTATTTAGTCTTTCATTGTCCAATATTGCTGATGCTCTTATGCCCAGATCTTCATACAAAATATTACTAATCTTGGTTTCCAGATCGGGGTTCAGAATTTCTAATCTTTCCGGAATAATTGCCTTTAAGTCAAGTAACAATTTCTGTCTCGGTCCAATCGCAATATCAGAGACAACTTCTTCCGCAGGCTGACTAGCCAATGATGTCACTGCTGGAGCGCTAAAAAAAAGTGTTCCGGCCACGGCTGTGGAGACCAAAAATTTATTTAGTCTGGCTTGGGAGGCTAAATGCCTAACTTTAAGCTTGGCTCGCAGTAAGTCGTTTGATTGTTTCATCTCTTCCTAATACTAACATTGTTTCGGTAATTGGTGGAGTAGATCTTGTGCCACAAATAGCAATTCTCAGGCTCATAAAAAAATCTCCGATTTTCCAACCTTTATTTTTTATATCATCAATTAGTTCACCTTTTACCAATTTATCATAATTTTCTATAGCAAAACGAAGGTGATCGAAGGAAATAGAAGGATCAGAAGAAATAGAAGGAGCAGTAAAAAAGAAATCTGTCAATGCAGGAAAATCAGACAATACTACCAATCTGTCTTTGATGAGTGGCAGTATCTGCTTTAGTTTGGCTTTGTCCGGAAAATCAATCAGATTTATCAGCTCTTCATCGGGCTTCTGGCGTAGATAATGGCCATTAAACCATTTGAGTTTTTGGTCTTCAAATCTGGGATTGGATTCCTGAAATCCATTAATGTCAAATTCCTTTACAAATTCGGAAAGAGTATATAATTCGCGGTTGTCTTTGGGGGCCCAACCCAAAAGCATCACAAAATTCAAAAGTGCCTCGGGGAGATATCCCTCTTTCAAAAAATCTTCCGCCATCACCGAGTCACGTCTTTTTGATAATTTCTTCCCTGTCTTGGCACTTAGAATATCCGACAAATGACCAATATCCGGACGAGTACCACCTAAATATTTAAAAACCAATAAATGTATCGGTGTACTGGGCATCCAGTCGTGACCCCGCAAGATATGAGTAATCTTCATATCAAGATCATCAACCATGGCTGCCAAGTGATAAGTGGGGAAACCGTCAGTTTTTAAAAGCGTAGCGTCATAAACCCCATTGGTATCCCAAGAAATTTCTTTTTTGTGGACAAAATCAAAATAAGATACCGTTTCGCTATCCGGTACTTTTAATTTAATTGCACCGGAATTCAAATTCTTGTTTCGGCAAGGATCACGCAAAACTTGGGAAAAACCATCTGTTTTGGCATTACGGGGCGGACACTGACAATAAAAGGCATAATTGCCAGATACCAATTTCAAAGCGGTATTTTTGTAAATATTTAATCTTTCGGATTGTAAATAATATTCATCCCAGACAAGTCCAAACTTTTTTAAAGTGGATTTTAGACTTTCGACACTATCAGCAACTTCGCGCTTGACATCAGTATCTTCCACGCGGAGTATAAATTGTCCTTTGGCATGTTTAGCCATAACATAGGCATAAAGAGCAGTCCGCAGACTTCCTATATGCAGAAAACCAGTAGGAGAAGGTGCAAATCTAGTGCGAACCATATACAATAAATTGTACCATGGCTACACTTACAGAAGTAAGCTTTTATACCCGCCGGATCATTAAATGGAGTATTATTGTCATTCTGGTCGTCATGATTACGCCAATTATGTGGCGATTGACTAAAAAAATCTATCTGGCTCTCTGGCCACCACCCCCCCCTCCCCCAACTGTCAGGTACGGTAAACTGCCAGCACTGGCTTGGGATCTACCCAAAGAATCCTACAAGCCACAGATGCGTCTAGAAACAAAACAGGGAGCTTTGCCAACTCTTGCTGATATCGGACGGGTCTATTTTGTAGAGACTAGTAAATCACGTATTTTGGCATTGGATAAAATCAAGGTTAAAGCCAAAACGTTGGGATTTAGTCAAAACCCAGTACAAATCAATGAACGGACCTATAAATTTACACACACACTCGAAAGTTCATCTCTGGTTGTTGATATTATTGCCGATAAATTAACCTATAAATATGACTGGGAACAGGATGCCCAAATCTCCACGGCAAATGTCATCTTGGATCAAAATCAGATAATAAGTGAGTCCAAGTCTTTCTTTCAAAACTTGGGATTATTACCATCAGATATTTCTGATGCCCGTATAAATATTACATATCTGACAGTACTGGGAGAAAATATTATTCCTTCAATCGCTCCCTCGGAAGCCAACTTTGTGCGCGCCGATCTATACCGGGCCGACCGCGACAATCTAAAATTCGTCACAGCATCCGCTGTTTCTTCTCCTATTAATATCACATTTGGCTCAGGTAAAAATCAATCCCGGAAAATAATACTGGCTAATTACAATTATTCCAAACTTTTGGACAACGACTTTGCCACTTATCCTCTAAAGTCTGTTCAATCTGCTTGGGATGAACTGACTGCTGGTGGAGGGTATATAGCCAAAAGTGCCGGAACTACAGTTGTCGTGCGCCAGGCAAGTCTGGCTTATTTTGAACCGAATTATCCCCAGAGATTTCTCCAACCAGTATATGTATTTGAAGGCGATGGGGGCTTTACGGCCTATATCCAGGCAGTCATCCCTGAATATGTGGATCTGGCACAACCCAAGTAAAATTTGCATAAACCCAATCTATAATTTTTTTGGTATCGGAAAACCGGTCGTCGCTTCCCAAAAGAGAAATTATTACCTCATGACCTTCTCTGTTGACCAGTGTTACTAGGGATTGACCAGCGCCTACGGTATATCCGGTCTTGACGCCCAAAACTCCTGGAACTTTTCCCAATAGTTCATTGATGTTTTTAACGATATATTGTTCTTGGCCTTCGGTTGTTATCACTGCGTTTTCCATGGCTACAATCTTAGCAAATTCAATTTTTTTCATAGCATAATCTGCCAATATAGCTAAATCATGTGCACTGGCTTGTTGACCATATTCATCAAGGCCGGTGGGGTTTACGAAATGAGTTTTAAATAGACGCAAATCTTGGGCTTTTTGATTCATAGCAGCAATAAAAGCAGACCGGCCACCGCTGAAATTTTCGGCCAATATTTCAGCCGCATCGTTTCCAGATTGAATCAATAATGCATATAACAATTGATCAACTGTTAGACTGTCTCCCGGCTTAAATCCCACATATTGACCCAATGGATATTCCCGGGTCACCTCTATCTGCTGGTCCAATGAATAAGCGTCCATAGCGACCAATGCCGTCATCATTTTGGTAGTCGAGGCTGGAAATATTGTTTCTTGCGCTCCTTTTTCCCAAAGGACTGTTTTGCTCTCCCGGTCTATAATAAATATATGCCGGGCCTTGACATTGGGAATTGAAAAATCAGGTTTTGGTATGGGTCTGGATGAGACAGAAATTTGCAATGCAGTTTTCTTTGAAAATTTTGCCCAACTCAAATCAGTATCCCGATAAACAGAAACCAGATAAATAATTATGGCAACCAACAAAACTATCCTACGCGGCATATTGTCCTATTATACCGCCACAAATAGCCATATAGTCTAAATAGCTCATTATTACCGAGCGCCTGCTGTCCCCGGCATTAAATGCAATCACTTTATTTATTCCCAAGTTTTGTTCAACATAGGTTGGAATATCAAACAAATGCCCAAACGGAGGAATAGCTCCGATCTGCAAACCAGTCAGATTTTCAACTTCTTGGGGAGTTGCAAAACGGAGGTCTTTGACTCCAAACAAACTTTTAAACACTTTGACATTTAGTTTGTGAGAACAAGGCAAGATTATCAATATCGGCTTTTTGTCGCCAAAACAAATCAGAGCCTTGGCCCCTTGGTCCATGCTGGTCCCCCGCACCCTGGCCGAATCTTCACAGGTAGGCGTAGGCTCATGTTCCAGAGCTTGATATTGAATTTTATTATTTTCCAGGAGCTGGATTATTTTTTCGTAAACTGACATACCACTTTTATTCCCAGTTCTTTTAATTGTCCATCAGAGGCTTTGGAGGGTGCCTCCATTACTGCAATAGCACCTGAGGCAGTAGCCGGATAGGCAATTACTTCACGAACAGACGGTTCTCCCAACAAAGCCATTAATAACCTATCCATTCCCGGAGCAATCCCGCCGTGAGGCGGAACCCCATATTTAAAAGCGGTCAACATATGGCCAAATTGGTGTTTTTGTTCTTCTGAAAACCCGATTAAATCAAATATCTTGTTTTGTGTTTCGGCTTGATGAATTCTGATACTCCCTCCACCCACTTCAAATCCATTCAAAACCAAATCGTGCTGTAAACCCCGGACTTTTGCAGGATCAGTATCCAATATGGGAATATCGTCCGGGTGGGGAGATGTAAACATATGGTGTGACGGAGCATATTTAGCTGACCCCGATCCATAGAAAAAATCATCCCGGGATTGCTCTGTAAACAAGGGAAAATCAATAGTCCAAGAAAATGCCAATTCGTCCTTATCATCTTTGTTCATTCTCAAATCTGGTTTATCTGTACCATATTTAGCTATCGCCTCTTTGTGGGGAATTCTCGGCCACGGCGTAGATGTAAAATGTTTGTTTGGAAAAACTTCTTGAATCATTTTGGTAAACATGTTTTCGACCAGTTGCAATATATCATCTTGAGTCATAAATGACATCTCCATATCCAGCTGGGTAAATTCGCCATAGGCCCGGTCTTTTCTGGGGTCTTCGTCACGAAAACATCTGGCAATCTGAAAATATCTTTCCATGCCAGCGACCATTAATAATTGTTTGTATTGTTGGGGGCTTTGGGGAAGAGCGTAAAAATTGCCTTTTTGCAAACGGGATGGAACTATAAAATCCCGCGCTCCTTCAGGTGTAGTCTTGGTCAAAATCGGAGTTTCGATTTCTACAAAACCTTCTTTGTTCAAATAATTGCGTAAAAACAAAATCATTTGTGATCTGACTCGCATATTACGGGTCATTCTGGGGCGGCGTAAATCCAGATAGCGATATTTGAGTCTGATTTCTTCGTTAATATCCAATCCGTCCCCGTCAATCGGAAACGGTAGCTCGACAGACTTACTTATCAAATCAATTTTCTGTGCTTCTAATTCAATTTTCCCAGTCAACAAATTTGGGTTTACCAATTTTTCCGGGCGGGATTTTACCAAGCCTTCAATCGAAACCACGTCTTCACTATGCAAGTCACTTGCTAATTCCGGAGACAAAACCACCTGCAATAATCCCGTCCGGTCACGAACATCAATAAACACAATCTTGCCATGATCTCGCCTGGTATTCACCCAGCCTTTTATCAAGACTGTTTCTCCTATTTTTGTGATTGTGTCTGAAATTAAAGTTCTAATCATAGTATTTTTGTATAGATTACTCTAGAAATATAATTTTTATTTTCTAATTTGTAATATTTATCGATTTTACCAGATTGTTGAAAACCCAGTTCGGAAACCAATTTTATACCTCTTACCTGAGATTCGAGGTGAACAAAATAAACCAATTCTATCCCTATTTCTTTAGCTTTTTGTAATAATCCATCAATCATCTGCTTCCCGTAATCTTCAAAACCAGTCAGTATGCCAAAGCTCAATTCACCAACATGCCTGTCTACTAATCTTTTCAATCTTTTAATTTCGCAGTCTCCATAAATATTTTCATCGTTAGAAATTACTAAACTTATACATTCGTCAGACTCATTATCACTGATCCTTTGCAAAGTTCGTCCGTTTTCTTTTTCGATTGTCCTTGCTTGTACATCCTGTAACGTTTCCGCACGATTTGGATCTTCAGAGACCAATTTGCCAAAAAATACCATCAATTTTTTTGCGTCATCCGGTTCGATTAATCTTATTTTCATGGCGTAAGTCTATTGACTCCTCGATATAAATAAGTAACATCACGGACATTATTATACCCCATGACTTTCATTAGTAAGCGGGAAGGACCGGGGGCAAATCCTCCGTGAGGTGGGCATCCATATTTAAAAAAGTTGAGATAGTTTTCAAACGGTTTTTCATCAAAACCTTTCTCTAATATCTGTTTTTTAAGCACATCATAGCGGTGTTCCCGCTGGGCACCGCTGGTAATTTCTAGTCCCCGGTAAAGTAAATCAAAGCTCTTAGAGAGAGTTGGATCATCTTCGTGTCGCATACTATAAAAAGCTCTTACTGACGACGGATAATCATATATAAATACAAAATCATGACCGAATGTATCTTTAATATATTTAGCAATCGCTTTTTCCTCCTCTGAACCCATATCTTCTCCTCTGTCGCTTGGCACTCCCAATTTCTTTAATATTTCTTTTGCTTCTCTTAAGGTTAGTTTTGGAAACGGCAAAACCGGGATATCAACTGGATATTCCAAGTTTATTGCTTCAAACATAAAATGCATCATTTTCTCTTCCTCTGCCATCAGATCATGATGAGAATTTATAAAAGACATCTCGATGTCATACATGGTGAATTCGGTATCATGACGGGAAGTAAAGGACGGGTTGGCGCGAAAGACGGGACCGACTTCAAATACCTTCTCAAATCCCGCGGCCATGGCCATTTGCTTGTAAAGCTGTGGCGATTGAGCCAAATAGGCTTTTTGGTCAAAATATTTTATTTCAAATAACTCTGAGCCCGATTCAGTCGAAGTCACTACAATTTTAGGTGAATGAATTTCTATAAATCCGTTGGATACGCAATATTGTCTAAAGGCGTGTTCCATTTTGGTCCACACCTTAAAGATTTTGGCGTTTTTTGGTTTTCGCAAATCCAGCCAGCGCCAGTCTAATCTTTTGGCTTGATTTGTCTCCCCATCTCCTTTTTCCATCACCGGAATGGGTAATTCCGGATCCGTTGCAGACAATACTTCCAGGTTGCTTATTTTTATTTCAAAACCATTGGGTGCCTGAATGTTTTTCTCAACTAGGCCTGTAATAGCTACAACTGATTCTAAAGATAGTTTTGTATATTTTTCATTTATTACCGTCTGAACAGTCCCTGTGATATCCCGGACGACTAAAAAGGTAATCTCTTTTTGCGAACGAACCACCGAAACCCAGCCCTTAATGAGAACTTCTTGGCCAATCTTGGCCGATAAATCTGTGATATATGTTCTGGTCATAGAAACTAAAAAAAGACCCTGCGATCAGCTCCCATGTGCCATCCGATCTTTGGATCTTTGAAACTGTTGCAAGCTGGTTGGTTGTTAACCCAACTTAATAACGCCTGCTAAACTACTTAGTAGTTTAAATCACCAGTTTACGTTTGTCAATCACAACAATTTAATAAATTCGCCGGAACTTAACTCCAGTGACTTTAAAATTTGGTTCATCGTCCCCGGACGAATAGTATCACCCGCATGATAACTGATTATCAAAATGCGCCCTGACTCAAAATGTTGCCAAATATCATGACTTCCTCGTCCATGCCGTTTAAATACAAAACCAACTTTTCTGGCTATTTTTTCTACATCGCGGGCGGTGACTCTGGGTTGTTTGCTCATGCAGTCAGACCAAAATACAACGGATTTGGAATTTGTAGACTAAACTTTGTCCCTGGCTTATCTGGATTTCCGACAGCTCCACTCAATTCCAAGACATTGCGTAAAATATCTTCCACATTCAACATCGCGTCTAAGTATGTTTTACCTTCGGCATATACACCCTGAACCTCGTCACAGACAGCCAAATACGAGCCATCTGATTGACGGGTAATTTCAACCTCATATTTATCTAAAATCTTATTCTTGCTCATGTCCCCTATTATATTCTTGACATAGATAAAGTCAACGGCTATAATGCATACCCAATGAATACTTTAAGTCACACCCCTATTTATGCTCTGATTAAGGTCAGTGCTATTTTGGAGGGTAAGCAAAGTTAATTAAATTTAAAAAAACTTTGACAATCCTCCGTAAGGGGGATTTTTTAGTTTTATGAAAGATAAATTAATCAGAAAAGATAAAATGCCCACTGCGTGGGAAAAAGCTTGGTGGATTATTTCTTTACAGTGGAGTAAATTATCTGAAGAGCAAAAGGAGAATGTAGCCAGAGCATTGGCCACTCCGGAAAAACCTAAACCTTCAAACTCTTGAGAATTTCTCTCTTGGCAATGGTGGTCACTACAAACTTCAACCAATCATGATTTGGTTTGGAGCGTTTACGGTCAACAATAATTTCCACCACATCACCGTTAACCAACTTGTGACTTAAGGACACCATTTTGCCGTTGACTTTGGCGCCAGAGGCTTGATGACCAAGTTTGGTATGCACAGCATATGCGTAATCGACAGGAGTAGCCCCACGGGGTAGATCATATACGTCTCCTATTGGAGAGAAAACCAAATTGCGGTGCTGCAGGGCATCGAATTTTAAGGCATCCAGATACTCCTGCGAATCAGTCATCTCTTTTTGCCAATCTACTAATTGTTTGACCCAAGGAAGTTTGTTTTCTGACGCAAAAGGGCTCTTACCCTTGGATTTAATTTCAGAATATTGCCAGTGAGCGGCTAGACCCATTTCGGCTTCCTCGTGCATTTGGTGAGTCCGGATTTGAATTTCCACAATTTTTCCTTGGGGTCCAAAAACTTTGGTATGAATTGAACGGTAGCCGTTAGATTTGGGATTAGCAATAAAATCAGACACGCCCAAATAAGGCACGGGGTGCCAAGCCCCATGAATTGCTCCAAGGGCTAGATAACAATCTTCAACCGTACTCACCAAAACCCGGGCGGCGAATAGATCATAAATTTTGTTTAAATCCCCGTCTATTTCCGGACGCGCAAGCTTGCGCCATAAACTGTATAAATGTTTGCGGCGGACGTCGATTTGGGCAGCAACATGCTTGGACAGCAATAATTGCAAAAGTTTTGACTTAAAATCTTGAATATATCTTTCGGCGGACTTATAAAGATTTTTACTCTCTTGCTTAAGCTTGTTATATTCCTCTGGATAGAGATAGGGAAAAGCAAGATCCTCGAGTTCGCCTTTTATCTCTCCCATTCCCAGCCGTTCTGCAAGGGAAGCATGAATTTCCAATGTTTCTTCGGCATTCCTTAACTGACGGTCCGGAGTTAAGTATTGTAAAGTCTGCATGTTGTGCAAACGATCGGCGAGCTTGATGAGAACTACGCGTAAATCCCGGGCCATAACCAAAAACATTTTCCGGGAATTTTCCATAAATTCTTCGGATTTACTACCGGTCAGATGAATGTGGCTGACGACAGTAACACCATCAACTAGCGTTGCTATCTCTTCCCCAAACTCTTTGACGATATCTTCTCGCTTGGCTCCGCCTTCTTCGATAGTGTCGTGTAACAATCCGGCAACAATGGCCGTATCATCCAGTCCCCATTCTTGCAAAGTCTTTGCTACTGTGATTGAGTGAGTTATATAGGGCTCACCGGATAGACGTTTTTGGCCAGTATGAGCGAGAGTGGCAAAATCCAGAGCTTTTTTATAGAGCGCCTGATCCATGAGCTATTATATCGCGGACGTTCAACTGTAAAATAGTTTTGCCGTTGAAATTATTTTCTTCAATTTGATAAACAATATTATATTGGCCGTCGGACAATGATTTACCATTAAACCAAATTGCATCGAGACCATCTGCTTTGAATTTGAAATGCTTGCCATCTTTCCCTACTGATTTGACATTGGTATTTTCCACCCCAGGGGTGGAAAATACTGGTGCTGGATTTCCTAAACCAAAAGGTTCCAGTTCTTTGAGCCTAGATAATAGTTCATAGTTAATAGAAGATATTGGAATCTCTAAATCAATCCTTTGTTTTTTGACTAAAATATTTGGATCTATTTTAATTTTACTAAGTTTCTTAAGTAACTTGGGAAGATTATTGTTTGTTACTGTAAAACCCGCTGCCATAGAGTGCCCACCGACAGCAACAAATAAGTCAGAATACTGACGTAAATGACTGGTAATATCAAAGCCTGGTACAGACCGGCATGAGGCCTTGCTTTCGATCTCACCAATACTGATGGCAATACAAGGCCTATGATATTTTTCGGTCAATTTTCCGGCAATAAGCCCAATAACACCCGCATGATAACCGGTATCGGAGACGACGATCAAATCAGGCAAATTATTTTCATCCAGCATTCCCAATGCATGCTCAACCGCATTTTTAGTTTCATCTTGACGTATTTTATTAGTATCACCCAGCAGTTTGGCCAACTTGATAGCTTGGTCAATATTATGAGTACACAATAATCTTAGGCTATCAATGGCGTGTTCTAGCCGACCCATGGCATTTAATCTCGGTCCGATCATATATCCAATTTCATAAACTCCAATCTTTTTAATATCCGCTTCATTTATTAATGCCAACAATCCCGTCCGTTTGGTATTTTGTAATTCTTCCAGACCATGTTTTACAAAACTTCGGTTTGTGCCCAAAAGTGGAACCAAATCACACACCGTTGCTATTGCAACCAGTTCTGTACTGAGTACTTGTTTCTGAGCGCTGAGTACTGATTGATAATCCCGTGCAAAAAACCAGGAAAGGCCGGCAGCACAAGACGATATTGAGTGCAATATGCAATTAGCATTTGGCAATTGGTTTTCGGGTTCATGGTGGTCAATAATAATTACATCACAACCTTTTTGTTTTATATATTCGATTTGCTCATGAGCTACTATCCCATTGTCAACTGTAATAATTAATTTTGCATCTTGGGAGAGACAATGATCGATACCTTTTATAGATAATCCATAACCCTCAGATTCGCGGTGAGGAATGTGCGGAAAAATATTCTTGTAATTTGAATACAACGCCTCCCAAAGAATAGCCGTGGCACATATGCCATCGACGTCATAATCTCCGTAAACAATGATTTTATTATTCAAAGCCATATGTTTTTTGATCAAATCAATGGCTGGTTGGCTATCAAATGGAGATTTTATGTCTTTGGGATGAGGGGGATTAAAAAATTCATCGGTGTTAATAATACCACGAAGAGTAAGTATTTTTTGGATAATTTCATCAGATGTCATAACAATATTTTAACATCCAGTACCTCTCCCCTACCCCTCTCCTAATTTAGGAGAGGGGAACGGAAGGGGTGAGGTATAATTGGTGTTATGAAAATTAACTTAATTCCTCCATCACAAGTTCTTGATATCTTAAAGACTTTTAAAAAAGCTAAATATGAGATTTATATCGTAGGTGGGGTGGTTCGTGACGCAATTTTAGGCAAACCCCTTTATGATTGGGATTTTACAACCAATGCTACGCCTAACCAAATTTTAAATTTATTTCCCGATGGTTTTTATGACAACAAATTCGGGACAGTAGGTATTAAAAACGAAAACGGCCGGCCATATGAAATTACGACCTTCCGGACAGAAGAAAATTACACTGACAAACGCCATCCCGACAAGATTACTTGGGGAAAAACACTTGAAGAAGATTTGAAAAGAAGGGATTTTACAATTAATTCTATAGTCCTAAATTATAAATTTGAAATAATTGATCCATATAATGGTCAAAAAGATTTAGAGGATAAAGTGATCAGGACTGTGGGGAATCCTAATGACCGGTTTTCTGAAGATGCACTAAGAATGATGAGAGCGGTCAGAATTGCGTCACAGCTCGGATTCACAATTGAACAGACGACTATGCAGGCAATCCAGGCAAACGCAAGCAAAATAAAGCATATATCCGCCGAAAGAATTCATGGCGAATTGTTAAAACTCATGGCTAGTCCATATCCGGCTGATGGATATTTGTTACTTCACAACTCGGGACTTGGGGTAGAAATATTACCCGAGATGGAAGCGACATTTGGCGTTGAACAAAAAAGTCTCGGCCGTCACCATGTGTTTGATGTAGGAACTCATAGCGTAGAAGCTCTACGCCACTGCCAATCCACTGACCCCATCACTCGTCTGGCTACCCTAATTCACGATGTGGGCAAAGCCAGAACACAAAGAGTCTTGAGCAGTGGTACTATCACTTTTTATAACCATGAAATGGAATCGGCCAAAATTGCGGTTAAAATTGCCGACCGCCTGCGTTTTTCCAATGCCGAAAAAGATAAATTTGTGAGACTCGTTCGTTGGCATCAATTTACCGTCGATGAACGTCAGACGGATTCAGCTATCAGGCGATTTATTAAAAATGTCGGACTAGAAAATATTGAAGACATTATCGCCTTGCGCGTAGGAGACCGTCTCGGAGGTGGAGCCCGGGCAACTAGCTGGAGACTCGAGGAATACAAAGCCAGAATATTGGAAGTCCAAAAGCAACCATTTTCTATTCCTGATCTGAAAATCGATGGGCATGATGTGATGGATTTGAAAAAAGTCCCAGCCGGTCCAATGGTAGGTAAATATTTACAGATTATTTTTGATGAAGTGGAAAAGGGACTAATAAACGACAAAGATACCCTGATAGAAAAGTTGAAGCTTTTATAACTCCCTCTTGCATCTCCCTCTTAATTTAAGAGGGAGAACGCTATACTATATTCATGGAGTGGAAACAATTTCACTTTAATCATCCAAAATTAAAAAATAGACGACAAGATTTAAGGTTAAAATCCACTTTAGCCGAAAAAATTTTGTGGGAAAGACTACGTAACTCAAAAACGGGATATAAATTCTTTAGACAATATAGTATCGACGCTTTTGTAATAGACTTTTATTGTCCAGCACAAAAATTAGCCATAGAAATCGAAGGATCAATTCATAATGATCCCAAAGTCATTAATTATGATAAATTCAGATATCGATATTTGGAGGCTTTCGGAATTAAATTTCTGAAATTTTCAAACCAACAAATTTATGAAAAGATTGGAGAAGCAATCGAGAACATCAAATGTAATCTGCGCACCCTCTCTTAGGTTAAGAGGGGGCAGGGGGAGTTATTTGCGCTTAGTTTCCCACAAAACCAGCAGAGGTACGGCATTGAAAATGGAAGAATAAGTTCCGGAGACCATTCCAACCAATAGTGCAACTATAAACCAACGGATATTTGACCCCCCAAAAAGCAACAAACAAATCAGGGTCAAGACTGCCGTTAGAGATGTGTTGAGTGACCGGACTAAAGTCTCGGAAATAGAAAAATCAGCCACTTCTTCAAATGATTGATTTGGCATCTTGGGTAAATTCTCACGGATTCGATCAAATACCACAATCGTATCATGAACCGAAAATCCAATGGCCGTCAGAACAGCTGTCACAAAGAGGGAATCCACTTCCACATGCCACAATACTCCGAATATGGAAAATAGTCCGAAGATGACCAAAGCATCGTGTAATAGAGCCATTAACGCACTGGCTCCAAATTTCCAAGATGAATACGGCTTAGGAATATTCCGAAAAGACCAGGCAATATACAAAACTATTACCAACGATGCCATACCTACTGCTAATACCGCCTTTTGCGTCAATTCACGGCCAATTACCGGACCGACATTTTCAAATCTCTTTTCCGTGATACTATTATCTTCTTTTTTGATTAAATCCAGATACTTACTTTTTTGCTCATTGGTTAATTCTTTGAGCCTTAAGATATATATATTCTCATTTGAGGTCTGAATTGAGGATAATTCCAACTTTTCACTTTTTGACAATTCTTCCAATTTAGATTTTGAAACTTTTGTTTGGATTTCTAAAAGAGAGCCACCGGTAAAATCTATTGAAAGACGCCATTTATATTTTACGAGCGATACCACTCCGGGAACTAGTATTAAAAGCGAAAAAATAAAATAAAAATATTTAAATCTTAATAACTTCATTTTATTTACGGTAGACAAGATTTAATAAAAGTTTTGTGACAGTAATTGCGGAAAACAATGATACTATTATCCCAACAATCAAGGTTAAAGCAAAACCTCTTACAGACCCTGTTCCAAACCAAAATAAAATTCCAGCAGTAATAAGAGTACTAAAATTACTGTCGCGGATAGAATTCCAAGCCCGGTGAAAACCAAGCTCTATGGCAGCCAGCCTTGGCCTGCCCCAGGCTATTTCCTCTTTAATACGCTCAAATATCAATATATTAGCATCAACTGCCATGCCAATTGATAAAACAAGTCCTGCAATTCCGGCCAGAGTCAAAGTAATTGGAACCAATTTTATGATAGCGAGTGATAAAAAGACATAGAGCACTAAGGCCACATCAGCGAGAATTCCCTTCAACCCGTAATTGGCAACCATAAATAGGCTAACTATCAATAAACCTACCGCACCGGCGAATAGACTTTTACTAATAGATTCGTTGCCAAGTGTGGCTCCGACACTGCGTTGTTCCACAATCTTTATTGGCACTGGAAGCGCTCCCGCATTGAGCTGAATAACCAACTTTTTGGCTTCATCTACTGTAAAGTTTCCAGTAATTATAGCCTTGCCATCAGAGATTGTATTTTGTACCACAGGTGCGGTAACTATATTTTCGTCCAAAAAGACGGCCAGGGGTTTACTTATATTACGGCTGGTGATATCAGAAAACTTTTTTCCCCCTTCGGCTGTAAATTCCAAGCCCACTGATGGATTTCCAGATAGTGAATTTGATTGCCCGCTGGCAAACTGAACCACGGCCCGCTGTAAATCGGCTCCCGTCAGACTTGTGGGTTTGAAATCCGTTGCTGCCGATGGAGTAGCGATGCTAGATTCGCGGAATTCTAGCTGGGCTGTCTGACCAATAAGACTGATCGCTTGATTGACGTCTGTCACTCCCGCCAGCTCAACAATTATCCGATGTTCATCTCCTACTTTCGACGTTTGAATCAGTGGCTCCGATACTCCAAGGAGATTTATCCGACGCTCGACATTGGCCCGAGTAGATTCCACAGCAGATAGTCTATCAGCCTCTGGAAGTTTTGATACGTCGGCCTGATAGACTAAATGAACCCCGCCCTGCAAATCCAAACCCAATTTCAGACTTAAATCTCTTTGAAATTTTCCGAGAAACAACATGGGTTTATTCCAAGTCCAATTTTTTATTTTTATCTGATCCGGTAAATTGGCCCACAGAGATACCAGCACCGCCAAGATTATTAACAAAATTCTTGATTTCAAGCTACCAAATCCTCCTCATCGCCATATATCATAACCCGCCCAGCTGTCAAAATCGAGAGCAAAAAAGGATCACGCCTAAGACGCCTGAATTTTAGTTCCTCAGTAGTCATGGGTGTATAGTTTATGGATGTCCCTCTCTTTTCTTCTTCGTCTTTGATCAAAATATTTAGCTCTGGCAGATTAATGTCTCCTACCACAAGTACATCAACTTCATCATTTTTCGGCCGCAATTCGCGGCGGACAAAAGAAAGTGAAAACATTACTAAGATTAGGTGACCTAATTTGCTTTTGTCTTTCAAGATTGATTGCCCAAGCCCCGTGATTTTGGAGATTATGGATAGCAAGTCTTGATACAGAGGATAATCTTTTCTAAACCAATAATACAATCTGTTTCCCCGGGCTTCCTTCTTGACAATTCCCGCTCTTTCCATGCGCAAAAGTTCCCGCCGGACCGCATTGATCTCTTCTTGGGCTCTCCTGACCAAGTCCCGGACATGATACATCTGAGTAGGATCTCCCAAAAATATTTCTAGTAATTTAATCCGGGTTTTACTGACTAGAAGATCATCTAACATAAGTCGGACTATAATACATCGGACAACTTATGTAAACAGTCACTTATTATACTCAACCACATTTCCGTCGGGAACCAACTCAATCCATATCTGTCCTTTGTTAAATGCTATTTCTTTTCCCTCGGCCATAAATTTAGTTCTGGCAGCCAAAGTTGCTCTGGACCAAGTTCCCAAAATTGCTTTGCCATCCTGAAAAACAATAGATTTTCCAGTTCCGATGACTTGATAATCCATGTGCAAATGTTCGTCCAGAGGTCCTGTCTCGCGGACAAATTGAATAACCACATTTTTGGCCGCAATCAGATCATCAGTATTCAGGTCAACTACCGGTATCCCAGCATTGGTTCTGGAATAACTATTGTTGCTCTTGTCATATTTCCAGGCCACGGAATAATCGGACTTGCTCTTCCAAAAATCAAAACTGATATCGGAAACCAAGCCTGTATCGGCTGCAGGATCTTTGAATTTCCAAGGGATAAATAATTTGTCCCATTCGCCTTCATTTTGCCAATCACGCTTGGCCGCTACTTTGTACAATTCTTCGGTAAAACAGGCCATGGTATGTTCATAAGCTATTTCACGATCCAGCCTGTTGGTCAATCGGTGGCAAGCTTTGAAATCCAAACCAAACTGATCTAGATCTTTGATTTTATTGCGCTTTATAAAACACAAAGCCTTAGCCCGCTCGTCGACTGTCGGATCGTCGCAATTGCCGGCTCCTCCCACATGATTATAAAGAGCGTCATATTCGGTGACAATTTTTGTATAATATATTCTGGCACTGCGGACTGGAGCCAAGGTAATATTTTGGCCAGCAATATCACACAAAAACAAGCCCATCTGGCGGGTTATTCCGCCCTCAGCTACCGCCTCATATATCACATCAGCATAAGATAGTCCTGATAATGGGCGGGAATCCAGATGGTTTTCGATCATGACAGCTAACGGCCTGCGGGTTTTCCAGATATCTTCATATGTAGATGGGTACATTTGACCATTTAAGGGACAGTTTGCGGTTAAAGAAACTGATGGATCAAATTTTGGTTTTTTGGCCTTCGTGCTTTTTTCTACAGGAATATTCGTTATTTTTTTTCCTTCGGGCGAAATAATCCCGCTTGGATTTTTGTTTACTAGGCGAATAACACCATAGGTCAAAGTGACTGACAAAAAAAACAGGCCCAAGGCGAAAAGTAAGTAGTAAACTAGTTTTTTATTTATCATAATTTGGCTAATGCTTGGCGTAAACATTCATTCTCTTCATCAGACAATTTTTGGTCTGGCTGGCCTTGGTCAATTTGTTTGACATAAAAGCGAGTCAGTCCCCGTCCGTGTAGACCAGTAAGAACTATGCCACTTTTTGCACCATCTAATAATGTTATCACAAAACTATGTTGCCCGCCTACCTCTGAAAAAGGATTAAACTTTACCAAGCTCCAACTCCAAGGAACAGAAATTCCAGAAATTTGAGATTTATTCTTACGCCTGGACATTAGGATTAGCCACACGGTAAGAAAAATCAACCAAGACAATCCCACAAATATCATCGCGAGCAGTGTTAATGACATACTATTCATTTTATGATACTATACTAGACATGGCAACTAAGGGAACTAGTTTTTATGCCCCATCTCCAAAACTTCCTATAAATCAAATGCAAAAGGATCTATTGCGTACGATTATAGTGACAACAATAATTCTCATTTTATTGGGTGGTTTGTACTATTGGATTGGAAAAGGTGGCTGGGAAACATTATCGAAGATATGGCAATACGGCCGATAATCCGGTAATGACAAAATAAAAAGCCACTAAATAGTTTAACAACTTGGGAAACATTAGTACCAACACTCCAAAAATCAAAGATATCAGACCCTGAAAGGCTCCCCTATCTGAAAGTAGCTGTGGTGAGATGGTCATAACATGATTATATATTATTGCCTGGAGGAGTGTAAACCAGATTCTGTTTCCCGATGTGACATCGGGATTGACTAATCTATCTTACGCCCTCAAGCTTTATCAGTATCGGGGATAGCTGCCCACTGAATTTCGGAGGTTGCTTTGGGGAGGATTGCCTCCCACTTCGCTCTTTCGAGCTTCGCGGGACCCCAACGTAGTCCCGACTTGCGTCGGGACGAAGTGGGGCGTTTCACTCCCCCGATGTGACATCGGGGGTATCGTCACTGTTGCTCTAACTGGCGATCACTCGCTCCCGCTTACGCGGGACACCCTGCTACCAAAAGTCTGGATTTTCCTCTCCGATGTAACATCGGAGCTAGTCACCATCCTCCAGGCTAGTAGATTATACCTTAAGCCGTGGCTTATATAAATCGGAGATCAATATTTTCAAAATTATTATGATGGGAATTGCCATGACCGCTCCCAACGGACCATTTAGCCGAAAACCAGTCATCAGTCCTAAGATTACTACTATCGGATTTACTCCAACCGCAGAACTCATGACTTTGGGAACCAGAAAATTGTTTTCTACCAATTGGACCAACCAATAAAGTGCCGCCGTCCCCAAGGCTAAAGCCGGGCTAACCGTCAAGGCTAATAATACCGCCGGAATTGCCGAGATAATCGGTCCTAGGTTGGGAATTATTTCCAGGACTCCGGCCAATATCGCCAAAGATAGAGCGCTTTCCACCCCCAAAAGCATAAGTCCAATATAAGTCAGCAATCCCACCGAAAACATTAATATCAATTCTCCCCTAAGCCATCCACCCAGATTTTTTTCGATCTTGTCCAAAACATCGGATATTTTTTGCGATTTATCCTCACTCAATATCAAACTCAATTGTTTGCCAAAATTGCGGCGTTCCACTAGCAAATAAAAGGAAATTGCCAGAGTGGTAATGACATTGATGGCATTTCCAAAAATACCAAGGGTAATCTTAAATACATTTTGAGGCAGAGTAGATACTTGGGACAATAACTGTGAGGTTATTTCCTGTTGATGTGAGTTTAATATCTCAATTTTGGAAATCGCATTGGGAAGCCTGTTTATCAAATTTCCGGTCTGCTCGACCACTGGTGGAACCAGTCCGGCAATTACCAGGCCAATTATTACCCACAACAAAGTAAATATCAGACCTATCGATATACCGCGGGGAAGACGGAGTTTTTGGAGAGTATCAACCAGCGGGTTGATGGCAAACATTAAGACAAAAGAGAAAAATACCATCACCAATAGATCACGGATAGAATACACAAACCACAAAAAGATCCACAGGGCAGCAGTGAAAACTATGGTCTTATAAGAGATTTCAATTTTCTTCGGCATGGCTTCATTATATCAAACCAGGTAATATTTAGTTGTTTTTTAAACCAGACCAATTGCTTTTTCATAATATTTATTTCTTTAATTTCAAAAGATTTATCTAAACCTCTTTGTTTTACCCGCTTCTTGATTCTTTTGATTAATTCTTCTTTTGAAGCAGTAAGTCCGATTTGGATAAACCTCACCCTTAATCCCTCTCCTAATCTAGGAGAGGGACATTGCGCAATCTCGATTGCTCTAACCAAACGTCTTGGATTATTTTTATCAGAATTATTTAATGAGATGGCTTTTTTTATATCAATTTTCTTCAAATAATTAAAGAGCTCGGTGACAGACATATTACTATTTCTGAGTTTTGCAATTCGCGGCACGTCTACATCCGATAAATTTTGCACCAAAGCTTTGATATACAATCCAGAACCCCCAACGACAATCGGCAATTTATCACGTGCTAATATATCTTTAATAGCATTATGTGCTAATCTCCTCCAGGATGAGACACTAAACTCTTCACCAGACTTAATCATATCAAGAAGCCATATTCGTGAATCACCAATCAGATCTTTATCCTTTCCCGTTTCTAAATCATTGCCAATGTAAACTTGCCTAGAATCGGCGGAAATTAACTCTCCATTAAATTCTTTGGCCATTTGAAGCGCCAGTTTTGTTTTCCCTGTGGCTGTCGGCCCGCAAATGACTAAAACCTTATTCATGGCATCAATTCTGACACTAGTTTTTTTATCTGATTTCTGGTGGAGTCAGTAAGATATTTAGCGATTGGTTTATTTTTATCCACTAGGAAACTGTCAATAATGAGTCCTGCTATCGCCCTCTCAAGGAGTGCAGCTTTGGCCAAGCGTAGGTTATGGGGCGATTCCCTTACCCATGGGAGGTCCAGCAGTTGGGACAACCAAAGTTCTCTTTGCTGTTCTACCTGATCCGGTGTAATTTCATCGATATTTCCCAATTCATACATGAACCAGTGATACCCAAAGACTGCATCGTAAAATGGATATTTCCATTTCCAAAAAAGATTTGAGAACAACACAACTTGATTCCCTTGATAAATTAAATCTTCCACCGAGAAATGTCCACAGACAAATTCCAAGGAAACCCGCGAATAAATACCGACTAGCAATTGACCAACTTTACGAACCAACTCAAAATCTCCCACTTGGCGAAATGGGTGATCTGGATACGCCTTTTGGGAAGTAGTTATTAATTTATCAACAGTTTCGCCCCAGTTTGACTGTCTTGGTTTTGGCAACCAAGGCTTTTTTGGTAAACAATTTTGTCGGTATTCTAAGTAGTGTCTCAGAAAAACTTGAATATTATCCTTAATTTGCAACTTTTTGCTTTCGAGCACTTTTTTTCCAGTAACATATTCCATTATCAACGCTTCATATCCAGCTGAGTCTGACCAAGTAAGCGTAGAAAGTATTTTTGGAGGACGAATTATTTTACTTCTATTTTGAGTAGCAAATTGCCTAATCATAAATATCTCACTTATTTCCGGTTTTACTCCCTGTATTTTGAGTACAGCAGATTGACTTTCAAATTCCCCTAGGTAATGAACCGCACCTATTTTATTTGTTCCCCAATAACTACTACGCCAGATAACTTCTTTCGGAGTAAATCCCGTTTTGGTTACAATGTCATCTAAAATTTCTTTTTCTCTGACAGACATATCTGCTCCCTCTTCGTATGCTTTTTGTAGATCGATTGCCTGTGTTTTTAAGTTGCCTGTCATGCTAAATCTTTACCAGTGAAAACCTCGCGTATAATGTCTTCTATTTTTGGTTCTTCTATCAGAAGATCGGCCACCGGAAAAGTTTGCAACAGTTCCGCCGCGGCGGAAGAGGCGGTAGCCCGCTTGACCGAAATTACCGCCCTCGGATAATCAAATTCTTTGATAGTACCAATCTTTTTCAATTCTTTCTCTGTCACTTCCTGGCTAAACACCACAGTCAACAATTTGTGATTGGCAAATTTCTTGATAATTTCATCCAGAGCCCCATCAAACAAAACATGTCCCTTATCAATAATAATTACTCTCTGGCACAACTCTTTGACATCGTCCATGTAGTGGGAAGTCAATATAATAGTGGCGTTGAATTTCTGATTATATTGCCTGATAAAATCGCGCATTTTCTTTTGCATGACTACATCCAGACCAATAGTTGGTTCGTCCAAAAATAATATTTTAGGTGAGTGAATGAGAGCTGCGATCAGCTCCATTTTCATCCGTTGACCAAGTGACAATTTTCGGACTTGGACTTTCAGAACTTCGGAAACATCCAAAAGCTCCACCAATTCATCTAAGGTTTTTTTGTACTGGGCATCGGGGACTTCATAAATTTCTTTATTCAGGATAAACGATTCAATGGCTGGTAGGTCCCACCACAATTGATTTTTTTGGCCCATGACCAGTGAAAATTGCTTTTGAAAAGCGGGTTTTCTGTCCCAAGGTGTATAACCTAGCACTGCCACTTCTCCGGCGGTAGGATACAACAGGCCCGATAAGACTTTCAGAGTAGTGGTTTTACCCGCGCCATTTGGACCGATAAAACCCACCAATTCTCCTTCATTAATTTCAAAGCTCACTCCATCCACGGCCTTAACATCATAATATTTACGGTGAAAGAGGGATTTTAGAGATCCAACCAGCCCCGGCTCTTTCTGATGAACTTTGTAGTATTTTTGTAATTTATTAACAGAAATTACGGCCATAAAGTGATTGTATCACGAACTTGACGTTTGTGTTAAGATGGCAGTACGCCCATAAACGCGTAGATATGAAGGCCTACGGCATTGATTTTGGTAGTACCAATTCTCTGGTGTCCTATTATGACGGGGGGTCGGTCCGTGTCTTACCAATAGAAACCGACGGATCCAAAATCATCCGCTCCGTCATTTATGTCCATCCCCAGAAAGGCAAATTAGTCGGCAAAATGGCCATTGATGCCTATCTGGATGATGTTTCGCGTGGTGAACCCCTAAAATTAATCGAGCATTTTACCGGTAAATATATAAAAATCCCCAAACCGGGCGACGGATTTGTAGGGATGATTACCGTCCCCCAAATCATTATGATTGAAAGCGGAAATCGCGGGCGATTGATACAAGGATTAAAGTCTCTCTTGACTTCGGACTTTTCCGGCACAGATTTATTTGGCGAACACCATACCCTAGAGGATTTGTTGTCAATAATTTTGGGCGAAATGAAAATGCGGGCAGATAAATTGGTGGGTGAAAATGTAAAAAATGTAGTTCTTGGTAGACCTGTCCGTTATGTAGGCAAAGCCAATGAAAAACTAGCCATGGATAGAATGAGAAATGTCGCACTCAAAGCAGGTTTTGAAAATGTTGAATTTGAACTGGAACCAATTGGCGCAGCTCTAAGCTATGGCAAAACTACACAAAAAGAAGAAGTAGTCTTGGTTTTTGATTTTGGTGGAGGAACTCTGGATATTTCTATCGTTTCATATCCCAGCGGCCAAATATTGGGGGTGTCCGGTGTGGGCATTGGCGGCGATCTGATTGATATTCACATCTTTCAAAACAAGCTGCTAAAATATTTTGGAGGTCAGTCAAAATTTGGATTACACAAACAGCACTTACCCAAATTTATAGTCAATGCTTTGCAAAACTGGTACACGCTGACGCTCCTTAAAACCCAGGATTTCCTGGAAACTTTGGAAAGACTAACTCAACAAACTGATGATAAAGTCTCAATGAAAAATCTGGAAAGTCTGGTCTTGTACAACCTCGGGTTTGCGCTCTACGAGGAAATAGACCGGGTTAAAAAACAACTGTCATATTCCAATCAAGAGAATTTTTCCTTTAATCAGCAATCAATTCAAATAAATGAAGCACTAACCCGCCTTGACCTACAGGAAATTATGTATCCCTTGTTGGTACAAATAGAAGATTGTGTCAATGAAAGTATAAAAGTGTCAGGTTTAAAAGTATCAGAGATAGACAAAGTGGTCATGACCGGGGGATCTTCTCTAATTCCCCGTGTTAAAGAAATATTGGCCGCCAAATTTGGGACAGAAAAAATATCGGAATTTGATGTCTTTGAAAGCGTAGTCACCGGACTTGGTATAAAATCATCACAGTTATGGCCATAACCTTGCAAATCACTAACCTTGCAAAAACTTTCAATGACTTGTTGTTTGAAAATATAAATATCAGCTTCGCTGGTTCGGCTAAGATTGGCCTAATCGGGGACAATGGCTGTGGTAAGTCAACATTGCTCAAGATGCTCGCTGGCGAAGAGCCCATCATCACCGGATCTATTCTTTGGAGCCGGGATACCCAAATAGGCTATCTACCCCAAGAAATTGATGACGAGATTGACAGTGTCTCGGGTGGGGAAAAGAAAATTATTAAGCTTGCTCAATTATTTTATGGCAACTACGATGTACTCTTGCTTGACGAACCAGATAATCATCTGGACATTGAACACCGTGAATGGTTTGCGCAATTAGTCCGTGATTTTGCCGGAATAGTCATCGTCATCAGTCACGACCGTAAGTTTTTGCGTGAAACCACAGATCACATCTGGCATATGGAAGAAAAAACTCTGCGGGCATATAAATACGGTTATGAAAAATTCCGGGAAATTTACGAAGGCGAGCGCGAAGCTCGTCAACACTTGTGGGAAACCCAGGAAAAAGAACGCAAGAGGTTAGCTGAATTAGTCGTCCGTCTACGCAATGAAAATGCTTCTCCAACACTATTAAGTAATGCAAAACATAGATACACTAAATATGAATCAGAAATGGTGGAAAAACCGGCGAAGGAAAAGTCATTGAATTTAAATATCAAACTGGTTGACCAGCCAAAACGCAAAACCGCAATTCACATCAAAGATTTAAATAAATCATATGGCAAAAATATTGTTCTAAAAAATCTGAATCTTCATCTGTTTTGTGGTGAAAAAATAGCTATTTTGGCTCCAAATGGCTCCGGTAAATCAACTCTCTTAAATATTATCGTTGGGAAACAAAAGACCACCAGTAGTGAAGTGCACATCGGAAATGATTTAAAAATGGGCTTTTATAACCAACAACATCTGGGTACTCTGGATGAAAATGCCACTTTAATTGAAGAAATTCAAAAGACCAAAGGCACTTTTTATTATGATGCTATTGGTTATCTCAAAAGATTTAAGTTTGATGAAAACCAGATCAAGTCCTCCGTGAAATTTTTAAGCGGGGGTCAAAAGTCCAGGCTGCAATTGGCCAAATTCTTCTCGCTTAATCCTGATATTCTCATACTCGACGAACCCACCAACCACTTGGATTTAAAGACAGTCTTGGCTTTAGAAAATTTCTTGAAAGAATACAAAGGAACTCTAATCCTCGTCAGTCACGATCTGGAATTAGTCCACAACACGGTCTCCAAAATCTATGATCTGAAGTCAGGTCAGCTTATACTCCGCACTAACTAAAAACATACTAAGATGTCATAATCGCGGCCGCGATTGCAGTGCGTTAATACTTTTGATATTTTAGGCTACGATGAGGCGGAAGAGTAGCGCTTGAGTGAATATTGCCAGAGTTTACGAACAATAAATAATAATGCAAATGGTACCACAAGAGACATCGCATATGAGACTATGTCTATTCTTCCCAAAAGAGTCTTCGTTGGTAAAATACTAAAATAAGCCACAGGCAAAATACTCCAAAATATTGGGATTAGATACTTGGGGAAAATATCTACTGGGTATTTTCCCATTTGTAATAATGCATCAAATATTTCTATTTGTTCTCTACCCTGTGAATAAAAGGTGATGATAACCGACAAAAACATAAATGAATAAAATGCCACTGTTCCACTTATTATTTGCAACATAAATAAAATAATAGTTATAAATGATATGTTTATATTTAAACTCGATAAGCTATATAACAGGATTATTATTGCCGCGATTATACGCAATATATTATCGATATGCACGCTTCTAAAACTAGCAACAAATTGACTATCTATCGGTTTGACCAATATCCAATCAAAATCCCCTTTTTGAATATCACGACTAGTTACATACACACTATCTGAGGAAAGAAAATAATGTAAACATAAAATCAGCAACCAAATAGAATATATCAGAAATACTTCTAGCTTGCTCCATCCTCCCAATGATGGTGCTTTTGCGAATAACACATTAATCATCAAAATAGTAGATCCAAACTCAATAATAATCCTTAAAATCCTAAGCCAATGATCGGCTCTATACATAGCCGATTTCATATATGACATCTTGGCAATTAGTACAAAATATTTTAAGTAGCGAATGATTTTCTTCATATTATCCACCGTGTGCTGAAAAATATTTCATACTAACGGTGCTTAGCCATTTAAAAAGTAGCATCAGAATCAGACACCATATTCCGAGAATAAGATACCCATACGTTATGGACTTCTGAGACAACTGACTCATAAACAGTTCCAAGGGAAATGAAAACAAATATCTGAACGGTAATATATTCAAAATATTTCTAATAGATTCCGGCATAAAAACAAATGGAATCATAAAACCCGCAGCTAACCACTTGATTACCTCTAACGTTCGAGCTAACCCACCCGCCTCTCCCATCCAATTGGTCAAAAGACCAAAACTTGAATCGAGATAAAAATTCACTAGATATCCCAACAAGACAGCAGGAATAGCCAAAAGTAAATAAACCAAATTTAAATTAATTACCGGATTAATAATTAACCATAAAACGATAACTAGAGGAACCGCAGTAAACAGTCTGTTTGCCTTTTGACCAATATCTTTAGCAAAAACTTCAAACATAAAACTATAAGGTCGAAGCAGAGATTGGGCTAGTGTTCCATCTTTTATCCGATCACTAATTTCTCCCAGAGCCCAGGTCTGAGTGACCCTATGTAACAATATCACACCCAAGAAATAGACAATATTTTGATTTTTGTCTCCACCCACCAAATTCCAAATATACATAGAAATTAGGTTGGGAATGGCACCATTTAATACCCACATCAATCCACCCAAGCGGTATGTCATGGATTCTTGTAGACTCATTCGTACAAAAGCGGACAAAATCCTCAGCGATCTTTTCATCTATCTATTTTACTACTTACAAAACTTAGCCTTGGTAAAACCAGCGGCTTCGGCTTCTGATTCAGAGCAAAAGTACCTCTCACCCATAAATTTTTCGATAATTGTCTTGTTGTAATAGGGACAATCGGGAGTCAAATAAACCCATGCGTATTTATCCCTGTCATAATTGCCTTTAATAACACATTTGGGATCTGGTGGATTTGGCTGATAACATTCAGCACCATATATTCCCAAGCTGTTCGCCCTGGCAAATTGATTGGCCTCTGTTAATGCTTGGGATTCTGACTGACCAGAACGCTCGTAGTGCGCGAAGCCATCTCTAATCATTATTTCATTGACCAATTTTCCCTCGACATAAACCAAGGCAACTACCCGACGGAAATGATCGACAATCGGTTCACGCAAAACAACTCTCTTGCCCGCAATCAATCTATCCAGCTCTCTTGTAGCTTCAGGTCCATAACAATTTTCTGGCTCGGGGGAATCTAATCCATAAAGTCTGATTAGTTGACCATTACTAATCGTAAAAGTATCTCCATCCCTAATATCTTTAACATTTTCACCCACAAAATACGGCAAACTCAATGTGGCTGCCGCAGCCACCCCAACAACCAACTTCTTTATACCAGACATATCTGTAATTATAGCGGATCAGGTCTCGCTAAGACGAGGCGGAGGAGTAGTGACGTAAGGAAGAATAAAAGACTTTTTTGGAAAGCCAAAACAAAAATGAACTAAATACTAAAGACGTTATTATCCAAGGCCAGTCATAGCGTCCAAATAGAACTTCAGCGGGTACTGAGGAAATAATCGCCGCGGGAACCAATAATATTAACCCCACCTGACTAATATTTTTTATAGCCTTAGCTGGATATTTAGTCATGTTAACAATTGACCAAAAGAAACCGGCAATAAAATCTACTCTGATTAATACCAGAGCCAGTGATTGAATTAAGGTTAATACAGAAAATAACAAAATCATACTAGATATCAACATCAATATAAATAATATGATATTAAACGATATGTATTCCGGAGATAGTTTCCACAAAGAAAAGACCATTAAGATTAATGCATTGGGGGCCACTATTATGTCTTCTACGTCTACCCAACAAAATGCCGATTGAAACAATACACTAAGTGGCTTTAATAACTTCATGTCCAATTCCCCATCTTGAACATCTTTTCCAAAATTGTACATAAATGGAAAAAATGTCAGTGATCCAAGACCGGTTATAAGTGTAGCAACGCCCAATACCAGCAGTGCTTGATATTGAGTCCAACCATTGATTTGGGTCGTGCCTAAATAAATTATTTTGAAAAAGACAATCATGGACACAAAAGATGCGGTATGAACCAGACCCCACATAAAGAAGTTTTCTCTATGGGTCATCTCATTCATGAAGCTTAACCTAAACATTCTGAAATATTGATAAATGTATCTTTTCATATTATTTTCCACTGACATCAAATTCACGCATACCAAATTTCCAAATAACTTTGCATATAAAGGCAAACAACAGAGCCCAAAGCAATTGAATACCCAAGCCCGCGATTAACTCCCAGCCAATGTCTAATTTTCCAAGCATTATCTGAACTGGAAAATATGCTAAATATCTAAATGGTAAATAGGCAGAAATAGAAAATAAAATTGCCGGCATAACATTCAAGGGTAGAAGTTCACCTGAAAAAAGCCCTCCGATATTCCAAAATAAAGCATTGAATCCATGAACACGCTTAAACCAAAATGCCAACCCTCCTATACCAAGGCCTATATAAAATCTGCTTATCGCGGCAAAGATCATCGCCACAAAAGAAAATAATATTTGATATAAACTAATATTATGCTTAATTCCGATAGATAATAATAAAAAATATATCAATAACATTATTATTAGCTTTAATATTTTGTCGGGGATGGTCTGAGCAAACTCCTTGATTACAAAATTGTACGGCTTTATTAATTCCATTCCTAAGTTTCCATTGTTTATAAGGTTAGATATCCGGAAAAAATCAAAGCTGGCAAATGTACCGACGAATGCAATAAACAAATAATACAGACCTATTGAAGATCTGTCATAGAGATTTGACCCAAACCCTGTCCCCAGAATTGCAGTCCAAAACATGTATAGCATCAGTGTTTGTATTATATTTCCACTGATAGACCAGAAAAAATTTAGCCGATATTCAATCAGATTCTGAAAAGAGACCCACGCAAAGAGAAGATATTTTCTCATTCCCTCATTTTACGGCTTTTTTCAGAGACTTGCCTGGCGTAAACCGGGCAGCTCTGTGGCCTTTGACAATCTTTCTGATTTTGGTTCCGGGAATAATCACCGGTTTGTCCTTAACCGAGACTACCTTGAAAGTCCCAAATCCAGACAGAACCACTTTTTCACCCTTGGAAAGTGCTCTCTTTACTTCTTCCAAAAAAGTGTCTATTGCATCTTTGGCACCCTTTTTGGTCAAGTGAGCTTTGCGGGCCAATAACTCAAACATTTGTTGTTTTGTCACTTATGCTCACCTCCCATCAAATACTTCCTATACATAGCCCTAAATTAATTCATTGTTTGTCATTTGTCAACAATGAATAAAACTAATGGCAACAAATTTAAACTAATACTAACGAATCAATCTGAGGATTAATGACCCTTCGATAAGTTAAGCGGGGTGTACGAAAGTTAGCGATTATCCCAAGTGGTAACTTACTTGATTTTAAATAAGAAATAACTTGACCGATATAATCTGGGGTTATTCTTAGATCAGTTTTGGTTTCTAAAACAATTTTTTGATCTATAACAAAATCCAAAAAATGCTTTCCTACTTTGATATCTGAATATTCTACATCAATAGAAACTTCTCTTTGGAAATCTATTTTTTGTATCATAAATTCTTGCTCAAGAGCTCTTTGATAATATTTTTCTTGATATGAAGAACCCAACTTGGAGTGTACTTTAAATAGTACCCCCATTATTTTATAACTTAATTCTGGATATATTAGGTTGGCATTCGTTGCCATTCGTTTGTATTAGTTGTAATTAGTTTTAAGGTTACTTAGCTTTGGTAATGTCAGTGGCACGGACCTCGCGGATCGCTGTTACTTTGATTTGGCCCGCATATTGGGCTTGCTTTTCTAGTTGCTCACGAATCTTAGCAACCAGTACCGTCAATTCTGAATCGGATACCAGATCCGGCCGGACAATGACCCGAACTTCCCGACCAGCCTGAAAAGCAAAAACTTCTTCCACCCCCTTGAAAGATTTACCTATTTCCTCTATCTGCTTCATGCGTTTGACATAAGTCTCATGCGGCTCATAGCGGGCACCGGGACGGGAACCGGAAATGGCATCGGATACCCAAACTATCCGGGAGATGACCGTTGAAAAAGGTTTGTCCTCATGATGCTCCGCGACAGCATTGATTACAGGAGTGGCTAGTCCATGCTTTTTTAATAATTCTACCCCCAATTGAATATGCGTTCCCTCTTCGTCGGTCACGACTTTGCCAATGTCATGCAACAAACAACCTAGACGGACATGTTCTATTTCCTCGTCGGTCAGATTTAATTCATGGGCTATTTGAACCCCGATTTTGGTCTCTTCAATAGTATGAATTCCCAAGTTTTGACCATAAGAAAATCTAAAGCGGTATTTCCCAATCAGCTTGACCAAATCCGCGTCCAGATTATACACGCCGCAGGCGGCACAAATTTTGTTGCCCTCCTCAACCAATGTCAAATCCACTTGTTTACGGGTCTGGGCCACCACATCCTCAATTCTTCCGGGGTGAATCCGGCCATCTTTCATCAAGATATCCAAGGCTCTGCGGGCGACCTCACGACGCACTGAATCAAAGCTAGATAAACGCAAAGAATTGCCCTCGTCCATCTCTATTTCTACACCAGTGGCCCGCTCGAAAGCGGCAATATTGCGTCCACCCTGGCCAATGATCGAGCCTTTGGCAGAATCAGAAGGCAAAGGCACCACCGATACTGAATATTCGGCGGTGTAACTAGTTGCCCCGTGGGCCATGGCTTCAACTAATATATCACGGGCAATTTCGGAAGCTCTCGTCTCGTAATCTTCGCGGGCCTGATTGATGGCCCGAGCCATCTCATCAGCCAAATCTTTTTCAACCTCTTCCAGTAACAATTTTTTGGCTTCGTCCCGAGTCAAAGATGCGGTTTTCTCTAGTTTTTTTATATAATCATCCCTCATGCCGTGCTATTATACCAATTTTTTAGCGTTCTCTCAATTGTATTCCAGGAGAATCCCCGAGAATACAAAAACCGCGAGGCCTGTTCAAAACTTCTTGGTTTTTTCTTCTCAAGAGCCTTTTTTGCTAACTCATCTTCATCAATATCCAAATCTTCAGCATCTATGCCTTTTCTCTTTAATTCAATTATCAAAGCTTTTTTACCTTTTGGCTTGCTATGAGATCGTGCCAAGATTAACTCGGACGTAAATTTTTTGTCATTAATTAAATCCAATTCTTTTAATCTGTTGATAGTAGATACCACCTCGGAGGTGGGATATGACTTCTTGACAAGATAATCCCGCATTTCTTTTTCTGAGCGTGACCGAAATGACAAAAAGTGAAATGCATTTTCCAATGGAGATTTCTTATTCTTCATTGATTTCACCCACCTGCTTGGGCAGAGATTTTTTACCTTCTTTGACGATTTTCCAAATAGCATCTTCAATTTGTTTTGCAAGTTTAGTATTTTCAGTCAGGGCCAGTCTGGCTGCTTCCCGCCCTTGGGCCAAGATGACATCATTATGGTAGATAAACGCCCCTTTCTTGGTCAAGACTTCCAGCTCCAAACCAACATCAATCAGGCCCCCGGCGCGGTTTATCCCACCATTATTTAAAATATCATATTCAGCCACCGAAAATGGCGGAGCTACTTTGTTTTTGACAATTCTGGCTCTGTGTCTCGATCCAATTGGTTTGTCACCATCTTTCAAGGTCTCAATTTTGCGGGTATCAATGCGGATTGAAGCATAAAACTTAAGTGCCATTCCTCCGGACGTGGTCTCGGGATTACCAAACATGACACCGATCTTCATCCGCAATTGATTGGTAAATATCACGACTGTTCTTGATTTAGAAATTGCCCCGGTAATTTTCCTCAGAGCCTGAGACATAAGCCGAGCCTGCATACCCATGACCGAATCGCCCATCTCACCTTCTATTTCTGCACGAGGAACCAGGGCTGCTACCGAATCAATAACAATGACATCAAACCCGCCTGAGCGGATAAGTGTTTCCACAATTTCCAAGGCCTGCTCACCAGTATCGGGCTGGGAAATGTACAGATTGTCCAAATTTACACCAATCGCCGCGGCCCGTGAAGGATCGAGAGCATGTTCGGCATCTATAAACGCAGCCTGACCACCTGCTTTTTGGGCCTCAGCAATACAGTGCAGGGCAATAGTCGTCTTTCCCGATGCCTCGGGACCATATATTTCGGTAATCCGGCCCCTTGGGAATCCTCCCACCCCCAATGCTACATCAATGGCAATCGATCCGGTGGGAATTACTTCAATGGCCATCTTGTCGCCGCGGTCACCGAGTTTCATAATCGATCCTTTGCCAAATTGTTTCTCAATTTGCTCCAAGGCAATCTTGATCGCCTGCATCCGTGAATCGTTTACTGTCATAACTCGCAATATACCACCCGCTTTATATTTTTACAACCACTGTCTTGGCAATCTTGTCATGCCAGGTTTGATGATCTTTGTCTCTGATCATCCACAGATATCCCAGACCAAAGACCATTCCCGATACAAACTTACCTACCACTTCACGCATAAAGGCCCCGCGATAGCCTAATAAAGACCCATCCTCCAATTTTTGCACTTTGATTTTCAAGACCATCTTGCCGGGAGTTTGTCCCCGGTTACCGATAAAATAGACATAATAGCCAACGCCTATTATCAAACTAATAATCTGGGTTATGGTAACCGCAATAGTCTCCTGCCTAACAACCAAATTGACCACAGCGGTAATCAATAAATTTGCAGCCGATACTATCAGTCCGTCCAAGACAGCTGCCCCCGCTCTCCTCAAAAAACCAGCATACACTGTATTATCCATATTAATAATCTAAGTTATTTTTTGACACTTGGCAAGTGGTAAATCCAGATACCGGTATAAAATATAAATATTGCTGTAGAAATAAAAGGTAAAATCCGGTCTTGAAAGACAATATTGAGTGCAGAAATAAACATCGGAACCACTGAGGCGGTGATCACCAATTTAATACAATTAATATACTGCATTTTTCTCCGCAATATAAAACTAAAAACCCAAAATCCCAAAGACCAAATTAAAAACATCATTGTCTGCCAAATTAAATAAAATATTCCCAGGATCAAAATAATTATCACGAGTAGTGCAAAACCTACGCCCAATAACCAGAGTTTATTATCGGCTGACCATTTGACAATCATATTTTTATCAAGACTGGTTTCGTCTTTGAAATCCGACAAATCAATAAATTTGGTCTCATTTTCATTTTTGACCACAAGTTTATTTTTTAAAATCAAAACTCCCGATTGGTAATCCTTCAGATCATCAACTGTTCCTTTGGTATTTATCACCAAGGCCATATTGTTGTCACCCCAGACATACGGCTCGGTTACATTGGTACTTACCTGGCCGTCTTTTATAGAAAGTCCGACTTCGGGTAATTTGTCAGACAAGAATTTGGGAATTTGGGGGGTAAAATAGACCACAGCAAAAATTCCAAATCCCAAAACACAAATTCCAATCATCAACACATATTTAAACCAATACCAGATCACCTGAGCCAAAGTCTGCTTGATTATTTTGGCGCCATAATTTAAATCTTTGAGCGATTCTCTCATACCGTGGCCACCCCAAACACCTTTTCTTCCAACTTTTCTAATTTGTCAGTGTGATCAATTACTCGATAAGATAATATGTCTTGTTCTTCTCCGAATTTTTTAAAATCTCCCATTACACTATCTATTAAATCATAAAATTTGTCCATTCTGATTTTCAATTTAGCTATATCAGATTGCATTTCCCGTATCTCAGCTTGCATTAGCTGAAATTTGAGCAAGATATCGTTGATCGTAGAATTTACCATAAGACCACTATAATAAAGAATGTTAAAATATGCAAGCACGGGGATTAGTTTAACGGTAGAATTGGCCGATGGGGTCGGTCAGGCGACAGTTCAATTCTGTCATCCCCGACCAATTATGGCTATATATAGTCCTTTGTAAGAGATTATCTTATAAACAAAGAGTCCGGAAAGGTGGAGGCACTTCATGTGCCAGTTCAAAAGGGGATGAATAGATCAAGATATTTGCAAACTATGCCGGGAACAAGTAAAATACTGATATGGATTTAATTTCAACACTGGGTATTATTGTATTAGCTTCTATTATTGTAATAATTATATTTTTAGTAAAATTAGTATCAACATTAATTCAAGGTAAAGAAAGAATTTACGAAAATAAAGAGACTCGTCTACTAGGCATCATCGTTTTAGTTTTAATAATCTTTTTTTTGATAATTAGAATACTTTTTTCAAAAGTGACATTTTAGATGGGCTGGGGAAGTCGGCGCGCGCAAAAAATAATCCTTCGACTTCGCTCAGGACAGGCTTTTTCGTAAATCTCGACTTAACCTCATATTTTTGTGTATCGGAAATATTAAAGTTAGGCTGAAGCTTAGCGTTTGGGGGAGGATTTTTGACTACGGAACTTGCCACTGCAAATAATTAATTCTTCGCAGTAAGTCCCAACTAAAGTATCTCTTTTAATAACTCCCCTACCGCCACTGAAAAATTTTCTGCTTCTATTCGTTGATATGTCCATCTTAGTCTTTTGTCGTAAGTATCATCACTTATTTTTGTAGCAAATTCAAAATTTTTAGGATGGTATTTCGAAGGCTTACATATCACTGCGTCAATAGGACTTCCTACCTCCATATCAAAATTTTTTAAATGAGCATTAAGTTCATTTAATTCCCTCAATATGTAATCAGCTTCGGGTGGATCACTAGAAACTACCACAATTTTTCCGGTAAAACCCAAATACCTCAGTATTAATCCAAAATTAATCGAGCTGGGATAATATAGGTCATCCGGCATTACTCCACTCATACTCCACCCACCCCGATCCGGTTTTTTAATAGGATTAAAATCTATGCCCAATTTTAGCGCCATGTCTTCTACTAACGCTTCTGTAATTTCCCAAGATCTATAATCTCCTTGCTTATAGTCATGATCCAAAACTACCACATCTGGTTTTGATTTGGTCAAAACCTCTTCTAGTAATTGTGCACTCCCATTAACTAGACTTACTTCAGGATCTTCTGAACCTCTCTCTCTAAATGCTGTCATCCACGCCATTCCTACTATTTGCCTCCAGCGATTTTCATCATCCGCCACCACTACTTTACGCTCGATAATTGCCATAATTGTGATGATTATACGCTTAATTTCTTTAGAATCAACCACAAAATTTATTTAGCGTTTGGGGGAGGATTTTTGGCGACCCTCCTTCGCTTACAGCTACGGAAGGACATAGCGGGATTTTCCATGATATAATTTAGACATGAAAAATAAACTTAGACAAAATTATAAAAAATATCAAAAAAAATCTAAAGGAATTAAAACCGCCCTGAGTTTTTTGCGTTCGTTTATGCCCGAAATAATTTTTCGAACCTTCAAGCTGGAAGATGAGCCGGTAACTAGAAAAATGATTAAAACCATATTTTGATGACCAGGTCGAGTTCTACTAAACCAAAAGGTGCAACTTCGTTTAGAGAAACGGCATTGGGTATAATTCCTCGGTCAAAACTACTTCTACTCGAATTAAAGGGCACTAGAAGAGGATTAGACATGGTGGCAAAACTTCGTAATTCAGAGATTAATCCAGATCTAATTATCCAGGTTCACAAAGAATCTTTTGGGTGGATATTTCCAGATTGGGCAGGTAAATATCGTACAATTAGAGTCGAATTTTCTGGGAAAGAAGCCGTTCCATCTCATCAAATTCCTGAACTTATAACTAATTTATGTAGCGATCTGAACGAGAGACTACAACATATAAATCCCAAAGGCTATAACTATGTAAATGAAGTGGTAGAATTATTAGCTTGGTTTCAACATCGTTTTGTTTGGATTCATCCATTTCAAGATTACAACGGCCGGATCTCCCGCATGTTTACTGTGTTGATTCTGCTTAGTCTTAACTTACCACCTATAGAAATAAAGGTCGATCGAAAAACTGACAGAAAGAAATATCTGGAGGCAATGTATTCAGCTGACAACGGCAACTACTCTAAATTAGAAAAATTGATAGGTTCTGCATTGAACGAATCATTAACCAAATCCATCAAGAAAACATAGAGATTTTTATCTCAAAGGGTGTGACTTTGCAAAGTTATTACAATTAACACAAATTAATCGCGGCCGCGATTATGGTGTGTTAATAAATTTTTGAAGGTGGAATCAAATTTTGGTGATTGACATAAATAAAAAGTGGTGATACTATGAAATTTACAATTTGCAAAAGCTTTAATCCGATTCGCACTCGGGGAGTTGCCAGACAAATACTGGATGGGTAAGCCCATGATAGCAGAAATGAGGAGAACTCAAAGATCATCGTCAAGGTTGAAACGGGATTTTTTTTAGTGCTATGAGTTGAGTTTTCGAATAGAGGGTGGTACAGTGATTGGCCTCAATCGCCCCTTTTGATCCTAATTAATTTTGGGATTAAGAGGGGCAATTTTTATGAATGAACTTGAAAATTTTGAAAATAAAAATCCAATTTCATATAAGGCGTTAAACAGGGCTTTAGAAGATGTCTGGGCATATGGTCCAAGGGCTTGGAGTGATACATGCCATCCTGATCCCACTGGAACTAAGTTTGGTCAATATCTCGTGGGTGATATGAAATTTGTAAAATCAGCAAACGATTTAGATATTCCTACATCTACCCTTTGGTCTGTTTACTATCCCTGGTCAAGAAAAAAGTCAGGATGGACACCCAGCGAAATCAACAAAACGAACGCACTCTATTTATCCCAGTTGGATCAATTGTTCGGACTTGGGACGTTAGAGGAGAGTGGGTTGTTCCAAGAAATATTATCAAAACCAAGTTATGTCCACAGTTCGTTGCCAAATTTGTTGTCTGCTACTCTTGGTTTATCTTTAGAGGCTGGTGTTCCAATTCATGATATGTTGTTGGAACTAGGAAGATCTTCGACTAACCTGTTTAAATCTGCCGACGGGAGCCTTGGATTTACACCGATAGAGGGAGAATACTTCGTTATGATGTCTGATGGAAAAACTGTAAAAGAAGGAAATAAATCAGTTAAGCTTAAGACGTCTGATCTGCTGAAAAGTGGTGCTTACCCCTCATCATTTGCAATAGATTTAGCGCAAGCAATTGCAATATCTATTAGTGAAATTAATTTATGGCATTTTGGAAATTCGTATGGTGGTATAAAGAATAGCCCAACGGCAATGGACTGGGCATTGTATCAATTACAAATGTGCCCTGAAAGCAAAGACAGACACGAATTTGTAGTAAACGGTGAAAACCCAATCAACTTAAACGAATTGATATCAATTTTTGGGCAATTAACCATATCTGCATTAATTAGTTGTCTAGAAAAAGGGGCTCCTCTAACATTAGAAGAGGCTGAATTATTTACTTTAAAGTAATATGTTGAAAATATTAGCTGTTACAAATTTACCTACCAGTTTTGGTATATTCAAACTCATAGCAATTAAGAATGGGCAGGAATTGTTGCTAGCTCTTGTAAAGGGAAAGGTCGCAGGAAAAGAAAACGTAAGTGTCAGATTGCATTCAGCGTGTATAACATCGGAAACCTTTGGATCTATAAAGTGTGAATGTAAACAACAATTAGATTGGGCATTGAGTCACATTTCGCATTCGAAAGCGGGGATTGTAATCTATCTTCCCCAAGAAGGTCGGGGGATTGGCATAGTAAATAAAATTAAAACTTATGCTCTGCAAGAAAAAGGTTTAAATACAATTGATGCCAATTTGGCTCTAGGTTTTCCAGTCGATTCAAGAAGATATTATTCAGCAGCACAAGTTCTGAAATTGTTGGACGTAAAGTCCATATCTTTAATGACCAATAACCCAGATAAAGTTAGTGCCTTAAAAAATGAGGGTGTTAAAGTGGAGACAATAATAAACATTGAAATTGATCCCGTGAGCCAATGGTGTAAAGAATATCTAGAAACCAAAAAAAATAAAATGGGTCATTATTTAAACAAATATATTTGATATATGAAAAAACTCGATAATATGACTACTTTTGAAGTTGCAAAGAGCTCTTCAAAATTGTTTCTATTGCCAATTGGGTCAACAGAGCAGCACGGACCATATTTACCATTGGGTACTGATACTTTCGTGACTGATTATTTATCAGAGCAAATCGCCAAACAGATACCAAACTTAATACAATTGCCCACGTTGAACTACTCATGTGCTAATGAACATTTAGGATTCGCTGGTACTTTAACTTTAAATCCACAAACCCTGATGCAAATACTTACAGATCTTTGTAGATCTGTGGCAGATTATAGCGACAAAATTTTTCTTTTATCTTTTCATGGCGGGAACAAACTTGTTTTACAACTTTTCGAAGCAGAATGGAATTATACCCATAAGAAATCTAAAGTGTATTTAGTTGACTTTACTAGCAACCAAACAGACCTAATAGAGGCGAAATTGTTGAAGGGAAAAGTTGACAAGCATGCTGGAAATGGCGAGATTTCTATCGGGAAATATCTATTTCCGAAAAATGTAAAGTTTGAAAAAACTAACGAAAAAGACAAGAAAAAAATAATATTGTCTAAAGTATTCAATAGAGGAAAGATTATTGATTATTCATCAATTGGAATAATTGATTCAAATCCGATGTGGATTGTGTCCCCCAAAGTCGGGAAAAAAATATTGTATTCGTATATTGATCAGGGCGTCAAATTTATAAAAAACGAAATATCAATACAAAAGAAGGGGGAGAGTTCTTAGCGTTTTGGAGAAGATTTTTGCCTTCTGGCCTTGCCGCCGGTGCCGACCATGCGGCGCTGGCGCTCACGGGAATCGCGGGTCATCAGACCGGCTTTGCGAAGTAGTATTTTGTAAGTATCTTTAATTTCAGCTAAGGCTCTGGCTATGCCTAAAACTAATGCATCCAGTTGGCCTTCTTTACCGCCACCGGCGATCTTTGCTGAGACAGCATACTTTTTCAAACCGGTGACTACAAATGGAAGTGAATATATTTTTTTGGCAAATTCCCCGGGAAAATAAGCTTCTACCGGCTTGGTATTAACCATAATTTGTCCGATACCAGCCATCAGACGCACTGATACCACTGCCCGCTTGCGCCTACCAACAGTTTTTTTAAGAATTTTTGGATTTAAAGTACTGCTCATAAGGATTTACAGTTCCCGTAATTAAATGTAATCGAGTCATCATTTTGTCACGCAATTTATTTTTGGGCAACATCCCATTGACTGCATGTTCCAAAAGTCTCTCCGGGTGAGTTTGTCTGACCTGTGAGACTGACAACTTTTTTACTCCACCACTAAACCCGGAATGACTATGATATCTTTTGGCGATCTCTTTTGTCCCTGTAAATTTAATGTTATTGGAATTTAATACTACTACCTGATCGCCACTGTCTATGTGTCTGGCAAAGGTTGGCTTGTCTTTACCCATTAATAATTTGGCAATCTTGGTACTCAGCCGTCCCAATATCTGGTTTTGTGCGTCAATTAGATGCCAGCTCCGGATAATCTCAGCCGTTTTTGGGCTAAAAGTCTTTTTCATTTAGCTTTTACGTCTTTAAAAATAAATTCCATCCTGACCATTGGTGCATTGTCTCCTACCCGAAAACCCTTTTTGATTAATCTTGTATAACCACCTTTTTTGGACTTTATTCTGGGAGCAATCTCATGACTTAGCTTTTCTACCAATTCGCGATCAGCAACTACGGATTCTATTTGACGGAGATCAGATACCGTTCCCCGCCGGGCCTTGGTAATCAAATCCTCGACCAGACCCCGGACAGCCTTGGCCTTGGCTTCGGTCGTTTCTATCGCAGAAGATCTAATCAGAGCTCCAACCAAACCCTTTAAAAGGGCTTGGCGCTGATTGGTATCCCGACTTAATTTCGTACCAAAAACGCTATGAATCATGATAAATTAGGGCAGTGTAAGCCCACGCCCAGAAAGCGCGGATTCAATCAACTTTACTGATTTGCTACCCACATTCTTGACCTTGGCCAGTTCTTCCCTGGAAGTTTCAAACAAGTCAGCCACAGTATCAAAACCGGCTTTTTGTAAAGCATTGGCGATTCTGGTTGGTAGATCCAATTCTTCTATGGACAATGATCCACCTACCGAGGCTTTGGTATCATGGGAAAGGGGAGTATCTGTCGTTTGTGCTTCTATTTGGGGTGTAACAATCATGCTAAAATATTCGACTAGAGTTTCTGACGCAGTTTTCAGAGCCGTTGCGGAAGTAATAGTACCGTCGGTCGTGATATCTAATATTAGCTTATCAAAATTAGTCATCCGCCCAACTCTGGTCGCTTCTACAGAAACATTGACCCGGATGACTGGTGAAAACATTGCGTCGGTAGGAATAACTCCAACTGTAGTACTCTTGCGGTCGTCTGCTGGCGAATAACCATATCCAGTCTCCACACTTGCTTCAATTTCCAATTTAGCGCTTTTTTCAGTCAAATGACCTATTACTAAATCAGGATTTGCAATCTCTATGCCTGTTGAGCATTCAAATTGGGAGGCCGTAATTTCACCGATACCTTTGGCTAAAAGTGTCATTTTCGCAGGTTTATCAGAGGTACTAGAAACTTTGATCTGCTTTATATTTAATACCAAGTGAACTATATCCTCGGCTAGGCCCGGAAGAGTACTAAATTGATGGGTAGCGCCAGTGATACGAATCGACGTAATAGCTGCTCCTGGAATCGAAGAATATAAGACACGGCGTAATGATGTACCCAAAGTATGACCAAATCCTTGTGGTAGTGGTTCACAAATAAAACGACCGCTATTAAGACCGGTATTGCTGGAACGAATTGTAAATTGTGGTTTCATCTTGAATAAAATTCGACAATTAATTGTTCGCTAATGCTTTCTGATACATCAGCCCGGGCAGGCAGAGTAGTAACTCGTCCCATCATACCTTGACGGTCAAGCCAAGCCGGAACTGCCAAATTCTCTCGTGACCGGACCAACGCTTCGGCAAGACTAATCTCGTCTCCGATTTTCACCCGGTAAGAGGGAATGTTTAACTTTTTTCCATTGATCTTGACATGACCATGACCCACTACCTGGCGAGCCATATTCCGGGTGGGAACTAACCCAAGCCGGTATATTACATTGTCCAGCCGCATTTCCAACAATTGCAATAGGGCCTCACCAGTATTGCCTTTGACTCTATTGGCTTCCCCAAACATCCGCCGGAATTGTTTTTCCATTATACCATACATTCGGCGGACTTTCTGCTTCTCCCGTAATTGACGGCCGTAGTCAGACATTTTTCTAGCGCGTTTGGCTCCGTGCTGGCCGGGAACTTGAGTTGAACGGCGCAATTTATGACCACGACCAAACAAATCCACTCCTTCTCTTCTTGATAACCTATTTTTTGGTCCTACATAGTGTGCCATATTTTTTTAATTTACAATTTTCAATTTTCGAATTTTCAAATAATTTTCAATCATAAAATTTTCAAACCGTTTGGAAATTGATTAATTGGAATTTCATTGTAAATTGTTAAATTGTAAATTGAAAATTTAATTAACTACCACCTAAAATGAGCGAAGGCTTTGTTGGCCTCAGCCATGCGATGGGTATCTAACTTCTTTTTAACAGCTGCTCCAAGATTATTGGTGGCGTCCATAACTTCGGCTACTAATTTTTCAGCAAAGGTATGAAATTCTCGGCTGGGTCTAGCCCGGGAAGCCGTAATCAACCATCTGATGGCTAGTGCCTCTCGCCTATCGCCTCTTACCGGGGTTGGTACCTGATATGCAGCTCCCCCAATCCGCCTGGCTTTAACTTCCATTTGGGGCTTGATATTATCTAAGCCTAAAGTAAACACTTCTAGAGCATCTTTGCCTGACTTTTTAGCTAACAAAGTCATGGCTTGATATACCTGTTTTTGGGCTACCGATTTTTTGCCATCTTTCATAATCCGGTTTATAAACCGGGAAACCAGCGGGCTATTGTAGACCGGATCGGCAATCAATTCTCGTTTGATACTGGGTTTTGCTCGCATATTTATTTTAAGAGGCAGCTGCCGTGGCCGGACCACTTATGGACTTAGCTCCATATCTAGAACGGCCTTGCCGACGATTTTGTACACCACCGGCATCATACTTTCCACGTACGATATGATATTTAACACCAGGTAAGTCTTTGACACGACCTCCACGAACCAACACAATACCATGCTCTGCTATATTATGTCCAATTCCTGGTATATAGGCTGTAATCTCAATCTTATTTGATAGACGGACCCGGGCAATTTTCCGTAAAGCAGAATTTGGTTTCTTGGGAGTCATGGTCTTGACTATAGTCACAACTCCCCGCTTGTAGGGGTTCATGTTGGACATAGACTTTCGAATTTTGGAATTGAATGAACGCCTCAGCGCCGTAGCCCGGACTTTACCAAGCTTTGGTTTGCGGCCAATTCTGACTAGCTGATTAATTGTTGGCATAAAATGCCCGTTCGGGACTAGTGGGAATTAACCGGCCAATAATTACATTTTCTTTAAGTCCCATCAACCGGTCTATTTTACCCTCGACTGCAGCTTCGGCAAGCTGGCTCGTAGTCTCAATAAATGATGCAGCCGAAAGCCATGAAGCAGTTTTGAGGGCAGATCTTGTGATACCCAAGACAATTACCTGAGCGGTAGATGGTTCACCTCCAGCGGCCAAAACTTTGGCATTTTCTTCCTCAAATATTGCCTGGTCCAAAACATCACCGGGTAATATGTTTGTATCCCCTTGAGTCAAAACTCGAACCTTGTCACTCATTTTACGGACAATTACTTCAAAATGCTTATCATGAATAGCCACGCCCTGGGATTCATAGACCAGCTGAATCTCCTCAATCAAATATTCCTGAGCGCCCCGCAGACTTCTTACCTCCAAGACATCCTTGATATCCAAAGATCCTCCAGCCAGCTGTGTACCAGCGGCTACTAGCTCTCCATCTTTGACATTGAGCTGTGATGTCAGGGGAATAATATATTCGCGTTCTTCGATAGGCTTAACCGTAGTATTTCTCACCCGGACCTTGTAACCATCGCCAGTCTCAGTAATTTCTACATTTCCAGAAATCTCGGCCAACGGCGAGACCATCTTGGGAGTCCGGGCCTCAAATAATTCCTCCACCCGGGGCAATCCTTGAGTTACATCTACCGATCCGACAGATAGAGCTCCACGCTTGCCATGAAGAGTCATTTGTGTTCCCGGCTCACCAATACTTTGAGCAGCTGTTACTCCCACCGGATCTCCAATCACTGCCATTTTCATCGTACTCAAATCCCAACCATAACAAGTGGCGCATAGACCATATTTGGCCTTGCAAAACAGAGTTGAGCGTACCGTAACTTCGGACACTTTCTCCGAATTCAAGAGCAGACGATTGTCTTCATCGATCATGGCTCCTGCAGGAATTAGAATCTTGCCATTTACGGCAATATCAGAAGCCACAACCCGGCCAAATATTCTCAAGGGAAAAGCCTTACTTCTGAGACCCGAGCGTGAAACTGTCAGTCCATTTGTAGTACCACAATCTTCCATGCGGATCAAAGCATCGTGAGAAACGTCCACCAATCTCCGGGTCAAGTATCCAGCGTCGGCAGTTCTAATGGCCGTATCTGATAGACCTTTGCGTTCTCCCCTGGTGGCTGCAACATATTCGAAAGTGGAAAATCCAATTCTATAATTATTCTTGATTGGTAAATCCACAATTCTACCGGTCGGATCGACGACTAATCCCCGGATTCCAGATAGCTGTTTTACTTGTTCTCTTGAAATTCTTCCTACTTGGGCATCGACCATCAAGCGTATTGGATTGCCGATACTATATAAATTCCAGGTTTTGTCCGCAATTGATTCGGTCGCATCCAGCCACAAGCCCTGAGACAACCGCTTTTTTTCATCCAGGGTAATAAGTCCCATTTCAAAATTACTATTTATTTCAGCGACCTTTGTATCGACTTCGGCAATGGCTTCATCCCGGCCTACATATAGTTCGCAATCAGTAATACTGACTGATATTCCAGAAATAGTTCCCGCCCAGAATCCTAAGTTTTTTAAGTCATCAACCATTTGAGCAATCCGGGTCTTGTCATACAATCTGAAAGCCCTATTAAACAAATTTACTACAACCGTTCGCTTGACGGCTTCGTTTACAAACCGTAGTTCCTCGGGCAAGGCTTCGTTGAACAACAGACGGCCCACAGTAGTTTTGATGACGATCCCTTTCATATTTACCGAAATTTCCTGCCGCATTTTAATGTGATCGGTATGGTAGGCAAGAATCGCTTCTTGGGAAGTTCCAAATACCGAATCCCAGGGCGTAATCAGAGTATCTATCGAGGTCAAATAATAATTACCCAAGGCCATTTCTTTGGTCGATGGAATAGTCAGGGGATCACCGCTGGCCGGCTTTCTCAAATTGTCTTGCGGCATCATCAGAGTCCTGGCTTCTTCAATAGCCAATTCGCTGATCGGAACATGGATCGCCATCTGATCTCCATCAAAATCGGCATTGAATCCGGCACAGACACACGGATGGAGTCTGATTGCCGAGCCTTCCACTAAAACTGGATAAAAAGCCTGAATTGACAATTTGTGCAATGTCGGTGCCCGGTTCAATAGTACCGGATGATTTTTGGTAATATTTTCCAATATATCAAAGACTTCAGGAGGTCTGCTCTCCAAAATATTTTTGGCTGATTTTACATTAGGAGCCAAGCCCTGGACAATCATTTGGCGAAGCACAAATGGCTTAAACATTTCCAGAGCCATTTCCTTTGGTACCCCACATTGGTCAAGCTTTAGCTCAGGGCCTACAACGATGACCGACCGACCAGAATAATCTACCCGCTTGCCCAATAAATTCTGTCTAAACCGGCCCTGCTTTCCTCTCAACATATCAGACAGAGATTTAGTCTTTGAGGCTTCTGGGCGGCGGGAAGAGGTGGCGTGTGTCGTATCAATTAGGGCATCGACTGCTTCTTGTAACATCCGCTTTTCATTTCGCAAAATAATATCCGGAGCTCCTAGCTCAATAAGATGTTTGAGTCTGTTGTTGCGGTTGATCACTCTTCGATATAAATCATTGAGATCTGAAGTCGCAAACCGTCCACCAGAAAGCTGGACCATTGGACGCAAATCTGGGGGAATTACAGGTAAAATCTTGAGAACCATCCATCTGGGATCTACCGAAGCTCTCCTCAATCCATCGACTACACGCAATCTCTTGGCCACCTTGATATAACGTTGACCACTTGTCCTATCCAATTCTTCGCGGAGAGAGGCTGCCAATTTTGCCAAATCTACTCCAGAAATGACTTCCATTATCGCTTCTGCTCCCATGCCTACTTGGGCAAAATCGATAGCGTCATATGAAGCCAATCTCATATATTCATCCTCAGAAATTACGCTACCAACTTTGATACTATCTGCGATATCTCCCAAGCGCTGTTGGAGATCACTGATTTTATCTACTTCAGAAGTTTCCTGATCAATCAAAGACTGGATAAGTTGTTTTAATTTCAAGCTCGACTCTGCCGCAGCTAAGGCTTTTGCGTCAGAAACATTGGAATCATCTTTGGGCGTAGACTTTTCTAAAACTAGCCGTTTGGCCGCAAATTCTTTTTTGAGCGCTTCTTTTTTGACTGCCAACTCAGTTTTTAATCTTTCCAGAGTCTTGGTTTTTTGTTTTTCATCGACACTGGTAACAATATACTGAGCAAAATACACTACCGATTCCAGCGCTTTGGGTGAAATGTCCAAAAGTAATGATATTTTTGATGGCGCACCCTTAAAATACCAAACATGGACCACCGGAGTGGCCAAGGTAATGTGTCCCATCCGTTCCCGCCGGACTCTAGAATGGGTTACCTCGACTCCACATTTGTCACAAATAATACCCTTATATCTGATACGCTTGTATTTACCACAATAACATTCCCAATCTTTGACCGGGCCAAATATCCGCTCATCAAATAGGCCATCCTTTTCTGGTCGCAAAGTCCGATAATTGATAGTCTCGGGTTTGGTAATTTCTCCTCTAGACCACATTTTGATGACTTCGGGTGAGGCCAAGGAAATTTGTAATGCTGAAAAATCAGCAATTTTAAAGGTGTCTTGATAAGAATTGGTTTTAATTTGCGCCATTTGTCATTGTATCATCAGTAACTTCACTAGGTTTGGTCTGTACTCCTAAAGGCGTTATTTGTAACCCTAAGCTCTGCAGCTCTTTGACTAAGACATTAAAGGATTCTGGCACTGAACTAGCTGGAATTTCAGTACCTTTGACTATGGCTTCAAACGCCTTGGCCCGTCCCACCACATCATCTGATTTGATAGTCAACATTTCTTGTAAGACATGTGACGCTTTGTGAGCTTCCAATCCCCAAACTTCCATTTCTCCCAAGCGTTGGCCACCCATTTGGGCTTTACCTCCCAAAGGTTGTTGGGTAATCAGCGAATATGGTCCGGTAGACCGGGCATGGATTTTGTCTTCGACCATGTGATAAAGCTTGAGAAAATATCCGATCCCTACGACAGTTTCTTCTTCGTACGGCTCACCCGTTCTACCATCTGTCAGGCGCATCTTTCCAGATACTGGAAGCTTGGCCCGGTTCAATATTTCAGTAATTTGCTTTTCATCGATACGCTCAAAAACGGGAACGGCAATCTTTTCTCCCAATTTTTGGAGAGCCAATCCAAGTCTGGCTTCTTGGAGCTGTCCTAAATTCATACGTGCCAAAACTGAAAGGGGAGAAATCATGATATCTACTGGGGTACCGTCTGGTAGATAAGGCATATCTTCTACAGGAATAATCTTTGAAATTACACCTTTGTTTCCATGCCGTCCGGCCAGTTTGTCTCCTACAGTAATTCTTCTAATTTGGGCTACTTTGACAATCACCCGTGTGTTGCATCCAGGTGGCAATTCATCTCCGCTGGCCCGATCTAATACCTGAACATCGACGACAATACCTCTCTCGCCATGAGGCATGCGTAATGAAGTGTCGCGCACATCGCGGGCTTTTTCTCCAAAAATAGCCCGCAGAAGACGTTCTTCGGCTGAGAGCTCGGTCTCACCTTTGGGTGCAATTTTACCAACCAATATATCATTGGGGTTGGTTTCAGATCCAATTGTCACAATTCCATCCTTGTCAAGATTGGCCAAATAGACTTCGCCAACATTGGGAATGTCACGAGTCAATTCTTCAGGTCCCAATTTGGTATCCACCACATCAGCTTCATATTCCTCGATGTGAATTGAGGTCAAACAATCATCAGTAACCAAACGGTTAGAAATGGCAATTGCGTCTTCGTAACCTAAGCCCTCAAATGAAGTGTAAGCAATCACCAAGTTTTGACCTAGTGCCAGTTCACCATTCTGACATGAAGGACCATCAATAATTAATTGTCCTTTTTTGATTTTTTGCCCCAATGTCACCAACGCGCGTTGATTATAACAAGTGCTCTGTGGAGTACGTTTAAATTTGGTTAGATAATAAGTTTCGGCATCGCCTTTGAGTGTTATCAATTCATTATTGGCTTCTGCCTTTTCTATCTTTTTGGTTAATTTCAAAACTATTTTGTCAGCATCTACTGCTATCACTTCCCCATCATGAAGTGCCCGCACTGTCCATCCCATGGCCTGGGCCATTTCAGTTTCCATACCGGTACCCACGATTGGACTATGGGGTTCTAATAACGGTACCGCTTGACACTGCATGTTGGCTCCCATCAAGGCGCGGTTGGCAGCATCGTTGGCCAAAAAAGGAATGAGAGAGGCAGAACATCCCACTAATTGACGTGGTACCAGATCAATAAAATCGGCTTCAGCTGGAGCTCCTTCTATAAAGGAATTGGCAAAACGCATAGGTAACCAATCAGCTTTGACATATCTCTTGGCATCAAGTGGGACATCACTATTTATAATGTGATAGTTTTCTTCCTCGTCTGCTGATAGATACACTATTTCATCAGAGACCCGGACTCCAGCTTTATCCTTGATTAGTTTCCGGTAGGGAGTTTCCAAAAATCCATATTGGTTGACTCTAGCATAAAGGGCTAAATAAGTAACCAATCCAATATTTGGTCCTTCTGGAGAACGCACCGGATCAATCCGGCCATATTGGCTAGCATTGACATCCCGGATACTAAATGAGGCCCGTTCCCGGGTAATTCCTCCAGGTCCAGAGACAGTCACCCGTCGGAGCAAATCAATTTCTGCCAGCGGATTTACTTGATCAAGAATTTGCGACAGCTGTGAACTTCTAAAAAATTCATTGACTGATGAAATAACTGGTCTGGGATTTACCAATTGTGCCGGGCTTACTAAATCTTCGGTAGAAACTAAACTCATTTTTTCGCGGATAGCTTTTTCCAAACGCATCAGGCCTACTCTAAATGAAGTCTGGGCCACTAGCTCGCCCACTCTGCGAAGCCTGCGGTTTGACAAATGATCTATATCATCTGTCTTACCAATACCCAGCTGTAAAGCAATTAAATACTTTATTAGAGCCACAATATCTTGTTGGGTCAAAAGGGTTTGTTTTGGATCTATCGTCAATTCTAGGCGCCGGTTTATTTTGTACCGGCCAACTGGCCCCAAATCATATCTTCTGGGATTAAAAAACAGATCGTATAAAAGTTTTTGGGCATTTTCCAATTGCATTGGTTCACCGGGACGCATTTTCTTATATATTTCCATCAGGGCTTCTTCGGTGCTGTGAGTCAGGTCTTTGGCAATAGTTTCTTCGAGCGTGGGGAAGACTTTGAGGATTTCTTCGTTACTTGACATTCCCATGGCCCGCAATAATACAGTTATGGCAAATTTTCTCCGGCGGTCAATACGGACAGAGATAATCCCATTCCGAGAAATTTCAAATTCCAACCAAGTTCCATGAATAGGACGAAGTTCGGCAGTATGCAAAATCTTACCAGTTGACACATCCAATTCCGCACCAAAATACACACCTGGCGAACGCACTATTTGGCTAATAACTGTCCTCTCTACACCATTTATAACAAATGTTCCCTGGGGAGTCATCATAGGAATGTCTCCCAAAAATACTTCACCTGTGGTAATTTTGCCTGTTACTTTGTTTATCAGACGGGCTTTAACACGAAGAGAAGCAGAAAATGTCAATCCTTTGCGGGATGCTTGTAATGGTGTAAGATTTGGTTTTTCGACGAAGTGATCCAAGAATTCCAATTGCCAACTTTTGGCAGTAAAGTCTTCTATTGGAGAAATTTCTGAAATACTTTTTTTAATGCCTTCTTTGAGAAACCATTCCCACGACTCCAATTGTACCTGGGTTAAATTTAGCGGGGGAAGATTAGTATATTCTTTTCCCCAATAGTGGCGGTTCTTGTTTGGCATTTAACGCGAAAAAAATCCGCACGGGCGCAACAAACCCCGTAAAACGCGGAAAGTGCACTGACTTTACCAGTCTCTTAAATACTTGTCAATATTCAAATTGTGCTCATTTAATGTTTTGGCAAAATGAGTAATACCTTTACTGTCACTTAGGTAGTACCAATAATCATTTTCTATCGGATTAAGCACAGCCTGAATAGCAGCCAAGCCGGGGTTTGCAATCGGGGTAGGTGGGAGACCTAAATTGATATAAGTATTATAAGCAGATAAATATTTAGTATCAATATCTTTAGGCCACCAATCTTTGGAGTTTCCCTGAACATATTGGATAGTAGCATCTATCTGCAGAGGCCATCCGGCCGCAAGCCGTTTGATTATAATCCCCGCTACAATGGACCTATCGGCGGGGTTACGGACTTCTCTTTCCACCATGGAGGCTATGATCAATTGCTCAGTAGTTATTTCTCCCGCCTTTTGGGAAAAGTTTTGGATCATCATGTCTTTGATATTTTCAGTACTAGCGTAGAGGGGAACCAAATAGGTATCCGGAAATAATTTGCCTTCAGAGGTTGCGGTTAACCGTAAGAATTCAGATTCATCAAATTGATCAAATGATTCAAAACGCTGGGCTATTTGCTCACGCCGAAACCCCTCGGGAATAGTCACCCAGACATCACGGGGGCCAGCGGTTAATGATACCAATAATTCTTCCAATGATTGACTTCTGGACAACAAGTAACTTCCCGGGCGCACCTTCTGATCTAGCCCGGTTCCCTGTAAATATAGCTTGGCTACCCAAAAATTATGAATTAATCTTTCTTGGACTAATCTGATTAGGACAGATCCGGCTGGTTCATTTTTGCTTATGACAAAATTTATTTGAGTCTGATCGCCAGGCATTGCCGGTAACAATTGGGATTTCCACCAATTCCACACAAAATATCCGGTAAACAATAATATTAGGACAGTTACAGCAAAATTAATCCAAAATTTCACACTTCTTCAAAACGTGCCCGTCTAAATTTTCCATTTTCTCGGACGAATATCCGCCCGCATTTACAAGTTACTTTGTCTCCCTCTACTTTTGCGGAAGACAGAGGCAGACTACAGCCTACACAGCGACTCTGTGATAATAGCCAAGCTTGGACCGGGGCCACCACATTCCTAAACATACTCTATAATTTACTCCATTTAATCATGGTAGTCAAGCCAGCTTTGTAAAATGATGGTGGCGGAAGCTTGATGCTCCAGATTTTTTCTCCTTTTTTGGGTAGTATGCAAGAGAGCGATCCGCGCGTCATGCGAAGAAAGCGTCTCATCGACAATTTTCAATTTACAATTTACAATTTTCAATGAATTTACAAATTTTCCAAATTCCAAACCCAAAGACTCATCGGGTTTACCAATAATAATCTCGTCTACCTTGTATTCACTAACTAATTTTGAAATTGAATTAAGTGCCTTTGTAATGTTTAGAGTTGTTAGAGGTTCTGCTAGTGGCCCAGTAGCCAAAGCCACTCCCAAATATCTTTTCCCATAATCAATTCCCAAGTAATTCATGTTATAATTATCTCATGAAAGCACTTTCCCCTGAAACGTTTTGGGAAGGATTCATCATTTTTAAAGCTTATTCAGTAGTTAGTCTCTATGGTGGTCTCGCAATATTAGCGTCACCAGACTACAGCTTGCCTCAAAAGGAGATTTTGGCGATTGGACTCTTTACTATAACAGCGATCGCTGCTCTGCTAATATCTAGAAAATACGGGGTCAGGCTTAGTTAATCAGCTCGGCGCGGACGACAAATCTTCTCAGATAAGTTCCCAGCGGGGTGCAAGTAACCAAAGTTAATTCATATTTGTCATAGCGTTGGGCCAAGACTTCTATTTTGTCCGGATCCATTTCGGCAATATTTTTGACAATATACCGGTAAGTCACACCGTCAAAATAGATTATGATTTCGTCGCCAATTTTTGTTTTCAGTAGGGGATTGAAAATTGAAATAGGGTCTCCCACTTTGTACAAAAAGGGGGAGGTAGAATGCCCAAATATCACAGTGTTGCCAAATGTTCCGGGCAGAGCCGTCCCCGGATATTGAACCGCACTTTTTTTCAAATCATCCCCATTTATTTCCACACTCACATCTTTTAGATTGATACTGGGTATTGATAATGTGTAAAAGCTGACTTTTGTAGAAGTGGGAGAAGACTTTGGCGTATTTGTAAACCAACTTGATGCCTGTGTATAATCACCCAAAACTTGGGACACATAAGGCGCTTGAACACTAGATGTCTCCGAAGGGTCAATCATGGCTATTGGTTTGTTAATCAAATATTGAATTTGAGATGCAACTAACGGTACGAATACCACTCCCACAAGTATAATTCCCAATACTATCAATATTAACGGCAGCGTTCTACGCATATTAAAATTTCTATCCGCTCACGGCGATATGGCAATCTCGAAGTAATAATGGGTAAGCTTGGTGATATCTTGATATCAATCTTTACAATGCTTGGTAAGGATTGTAAATATTTACGAGCCGAGTCTAAACTCTTACCGGAAATTTCTTTTATTACATCTAAACTATCTATTCTGGGAGCCACTTTGGCCACAGCCGAAACAGATATTTGACTAACGCTCCCCTTTGATTTTTTGATGCTTAGATTACTAATTTCAATCGATTGGGATAAGAATCCAGATGGGATTAGAGGCGTAATTTCTGTTGTGATTATTTTAGTCAGATCAATATTATCCACGACAACTCCCTTAGACTGGACCGTCAATTTTAAGCTGACATTGTCTGCAGAATCACCTATTTTGTGATTTAAATCTTCACTAATTGTTTGAGTTGTGATTGAATCCAATATCAATTTCTGACTAGTTGTTTTGTCCATCAGCTGTTGTTTTGCATTGGTTTTAGCTTTATCCAAAATCTGATTTCTCAATGATTCCACATCCGCTTTGGCGACAGCCTTGACCTCACGGCTACTGCCTCCTGAAAAAGCTTGATCATTTTGAGCACTGATTTGAGTCACTGCAAAGGTTCCAATCCGGAAAATTGTTCCCGACGAAAGATTTAGCTCTGTTCCCACCTGTGATGCAGTAACTTTTGCCGTAGATTTTCCAACCACTAAATTTCCAGCACTACCAGAGGCTGAGGCGACCAACACATCACTATCCAAGATAAATTTAAGTCCCGATGGTGAAAAAATAGTAGTCCCAGCCGGAAAGTTTTTGGGGATATCTAAGGCATTAGACATAGATACAGACCCTGTCGCTTTATCTCCCACTATTTTGGTCCCGGTGGTGGATGCCGAGAGGGTTTCGGTTGCACTGGCCTCCACACTTTGCGTGATCAACTCAGTCACAAAACTGTGTTCTATTAATTTTGCCTGAAATTCTAGACTAACTTTGGCTTTGGGTACCGTCCAGACCAAAATAAATAACCCAATGAACACAAACAATAAAATAAGCAAATTAATACCCCACTTGAAATTGAATGAAATTTGAGGAAAGCTAAAATGAATATTCGGGTGGGGTAGTGAAAATTTGGGCAGGGTAAATTTTGGTTTTTCAACCTGGACTTCAACGGGCACTACTTCGGCTTCCATCACTACCGGCTTATTGTGCACATCCTCAGATGTAAATCCAAAGTCTGCTGCTACGAAAGTCTCAGTTCTGTGAACTTCGTTCATAGGTGACTCTGGTTTGTCCAACATACCCAACGACACAGCTACCTCTGTCCCACCCGAGAGGGCTATGGCCCGGATGGTAAAATCAGCCGGTAATATTTCCACCTTGGGAAAATGTAGGAAACCAAATTTACGGGTAGGAGAAAGCCAAGGGTAAGATAACAATAGTTGTTTCACTTCTTCTAGATCAATCCCGGAATCATATAGCAACATCCGTGAAGGTAACATGTCCACGGATGGAAAACGGGACAATCCTTCTACTACATCATCGGTTAAATTTTGACTCCTGGATACTGTGACCGAACTCTCAATTTTCCCCAAACGCACCAAAGATATTTCCAAATCATTGGCCCAAAACCCCAAGGTAATTGCCGTCAGTGGTACGCCTTCTTTGTGTTGGACAAAGCGGATTACAGCTTCAAATGTGACTACAAAACCCACCGGTGTCAACTTTAGTTTTTCACAAATTTGCCTAATCCAAGCCATTTTTTCGGGATCAATCTTTTCGTCTTTGATCCACGAAGTGGATAGACCCAATATCACTTTGTTTATAGCTATCTTTCCATTCTCATCCACCCGCGAGGAAGCCTCAGAGATTGTCGCGTCAATTGCCGTAATCAAACTGTCAATTTTTTGGGGTTGCCAATTGGCAGGTGAACTTACGGCTACTACTTGAGTCTGACTATTAATTACCGTCCAGACTGCACTTTTGGTCACCCCCGGACTAATCTCCAGAGCCAACAAGTAATCCCTGGGGGTGGACGATACATTATTTTTTGGGAAAAAGGGCAGTTGCATAGATACGACGAATACCGCTACCTGCGGATTCTTCTTTTATTATCTTAATCTTTTGGATCTCGCCTGTCGAGCCCACATGCGGTCCGCCACACAATTCCATAGAAAAATCACTTATTTTATAGACGCTGGTTACCTTGGGATATTTTTCCGGGAAAAAAGCCAGGGCTCCCAATTTTAACGCCTCAGCTTTTTTCATCTCCAATCTTTCGATTTTAATATTTTCGTCAATTTTTTTATTTATCAAATCTTCTATCTGAGATAATTGCTCTGTTGTCAATTTATCCGGATGTAAAAAATCAAATCTCAATCTTTCTCCCGTAATATTGCTCCCTTTTTGTTGGACATGATCGCCTAAAATTTTTCGAAGAGATGCGTGCAATAAATGCGTAGCCGTATGATACCGCGTCGTAATCTCTGAGCTGTCCTGAAGCCCGCCTTTAAACATACCGCGGCTTGCGGTTCTGGATAACTCCTGATGAACTTTGAGTTGTTTATCAAATTCTGCCTTGTCTAGTGTCAAACCTTTTTGCAAATACAGCTCTTCTGTAATTTCGACAGGAAATCCATAAGTCTGAAAAAGATCAAAAGGGGACACTTTATCTATCATTTTTAGACCTTGATCAAGTGTTTTTTGAAATTTGGTAATTTCTTCAGCAATAACTTTATTAACCAGATCTTTATTTTTTAAGTACATGGGATAAATACCAAAAACAGCATTAATAATGCTACCAAACTCTAAAGCGATATTATTTTGTTTCATTTTTACTGTTGCCCTTCGTAGAAGCCTACGCAAGAAATACCCCTGGGCCTTATTTGACGGTATAAGCCCTTCATCAATCAAAAACACCGAAGCTTTAATGTGATCCGCGATAATTCTCATAGAATATTTATTTACCTCGTAATTAATTTTTAATGAATTGACAATCGGCCAGTAAAGATCGGTTTTAAATTGATCTGGGTCGCCATTTACAGCTGCAGCCATTCTCTCAAGTCCTCCACCAAAATCGATATTCTTTTTCTCCAAAGGCACAAAGCCGTCTTTAGTTTTTTTATACGTCATAAAAACGTTATTACCAATTTCCATGAATCTGCCACAATCACAATTTGGATGACACTCAGATCCATATTTCGGATCATGCTTCGTTCCAAAATCATAAAACATCTCGCTCGATGGACCACCTGGTTCTCCGACCGGCATATCAGCATAACTACATCTGGCCCACCAATTTTTTGTGACACCGTAATAATAAATATGATCAGGTTTTACTCCCAAGTTTTTCCAAATTTCTACGGCTTCGTCATCGCGGGGAATTTGATCATTACCTTCAAAGACTGATATATATAGTTTATCGGGACTCAATCCCAACTCTCTTGTAAAAAATTCCCATATCCATACCTGTTGATCTTTCTTGAAATAATCGCCAAGTGACCAATTGCCGAGCATTTCAAAAAATGTATCATGCCTATTATCTCCCACTTCCTCAATATCCTGAGCTCTAAAACATTTTTGTGAATCAACCAGTCTTACTCCGAGAGGATGAGCTTGGCCCAAAAGATATGGAATCATCGGTTGCATTCCAGAACCGGTAAAAAGTGTAGTCGGATCATTTTCTGGTACGAGTGGTGCTGATGGAATTATCACATGCCCTCTCTTTTCAAAAAATTCCAAATATTTTTGTCTAATCTGTTTGCCTGTATACATAATATTATTTTAACATCTGACAGTGTGCTTTTAGCCATGAAGAAATTTCTTTGATATCCGGTTTTTGGTTGTCTACATAGACCATAAAATCAGCAGCTTTTACTGAAGTTGCTTTTAAATAATATCCATTTAAATATAAAAATCGTTTAGTAGACAACCATGCGGTACGTTTATTGCCATCCGAAAAAGGGTGGTTTAAACATAAAGATTGCAACAGGCTGGCTGCTTTCAAAAATGTGGTCGGATATAAATCTTTACCAAAAAAGGTTGCCTTTGGTCTTTCCGACGCCGAATGAAGTAGAGCAAAATCCCGCACCAAAGCCTTGGTACCGGCTATTTTTACGATTGCTTCATGAATAGCGTAAATCTCTTCCAGACTAACGTACTGCCAGTTCATTTAGAACTCCCTTGTCTTCTATTAAAACTTTTTCTAACCATTTTTTGAATTCCCCTGAAATTTTTCCTATTTGGGTTTTTGGAGAAACTGTTGCTTTTTTGACCAGTACCGAATCGTCGTCAAATTTATTCACCATAACTTTTCCACCACGTTTAAAACCCACATCTTCGGCTATATGCCTAGGAATTGTTATTGCATATGGACTATTACCTGCTTGGAAAACTGTTTGCATTTGCATTGTAATAACAATGTTATTACATAATTTAATTTATGTCAAGTGTTTACCGCTGCGTTTGAAGAAACGGCGGATTTCCGTAGCAGCCTCAGATATGTTTTTACCTGAGCCCAATATCTCATTTACTTTTTTAAACATCTGGCGGACTTCTACTAAGACATGCACTGCCTGAAGGGCCACAAGTACCGAGACCAGGGTCAATGAAATTATAACTATTGTTAATAAGAACTGGGCCAAATTATTCATGATAAATAGTCAAATTTTGTGACTTGGTTTTACCATATTTAGAGGCAACCGTCACTGAAATTTTATTAACTTCGGAATCTAGAGGCACCCGAAAACGGAATGTCCCACCGCGGTCTAGAGCAACCAGCTGTCCATTGACCGCTAAGGTAGCTTGGGGATCAGTCACTCCTATTATTTCCACACTATCTTCGGTTGTTTTGTATTGATCAATGGGATGTATAATTGACAAGGGAGGAACTCCAGTCAAAATTCGATATTGATAGAACATATATCCTCCAAATAAAGTAGCTAGCATGATTACAATAGCAATCCCTGTCGTCTTGGGTGTCCAGATACTGACATCGGTGACAGTAGTGGTCATCCCCCGGGGAATAATCCTACCCTGTGGATTTTCCATAAAGTCCCGCCGGAATACAGCTAAAATCTGCTCGACAGGTAACCCCAAAAATTGGGAATAGTTTTTAATAAAACCGCGGGCCACTGTATTTCCGGGAAGTTTCGAATAATCATCTGCTTCCAATGCCAATAAGAACTGACTTCTGATTCTTGTTATCCGGGCCACATCCGCAATATCCATTTTTTTTACCAGGCGCCCGGATTGTAAAAGTTGACCTACGCTTTTCATGATTTAGCATCCGTCCTATTCAAAAATTCATCGGCGCTAGATATCAAGACATTACGGGGTTTGGCTCCATCACCATGACCAATTACTCCCGCCTGTTCCAGCTCATCTATCACCCGAGCTGCTCTGGCATAACCAATACTTAGTTTGCGTTGCAAAAGGCTGGCTGAGGCTTTGTCGTTTTGAACGACGATTTGCACTGCCTGAGCAAACAATTCATCCTGGCTGGTTCCTGTATTTACCCGCCCTTTTTTACCAATAGCCATAGTAGTTACTTCTTCGGTATAGTGGGGAGTCACACCTTGTTTTCTAATAAAGTCAATGAGGCCCAAAATTTCTTTGTCCGAGACAAATGCTCCCTGAATCCGCGATGGCTTGGCTTGATCGGGTGGTACAAACAACATATCTCCCCGGCCCAACAATTTTTCTGCTCCCGGTTGGTCTAAAATTACCCGGGAATCAATCATGGAAGAGACTGCAAAGGCAATACGTGTGGGAATATTGGCCTTGATAAGACCGGTGATAATGTCTACCGATGGGCGCTGGGTTGCCAATACCAAATGAATTCCAGTAGCCCGGGACATTTGAGCCAGACGCGTAATAGCATCTTCTACCTCAACAGGTGCAAAGAGCATAATATCGGCCAACTCATCAATTAGCAAAACGATATAAGGCAGTGCCTGAAAACCAGATGATTCATTATACGCATCGATATTTCTGACTCCCACTTCGGCAAAAATTTTATATCTGCGGTCCATCTCGACAGTCAGCCATTTAAGAGCCGAGAGAACTTTTTCTGGCTCAACAATGACTGGTGCCAGCAGGTGAGGAATGCCGTTGTAACCAGTCAATTCTACCCGCTTGGGATCAACCATAATCAAATTCAGCTCAGCTGGACTGGCTCTAAACAGTAGAGAGGCAATAAAAGCATTAATACACACTGATTTTCCAGAACCCGTCATTCCAGCAATCAAAACGTGGGGCATGCGGGCAATATCGCCGATTATTGGTTTGCCGGAGACATCTAGTCCCAGAGATACGGCCAATTTGCTCTTGTGATGGCGCATGCCGTCAGACTCCAGCATTCGCCGGAGACTCACAAATTCGGGGGTCCTGTTTGGTAATTCTATGCCCACAAGTGACCGTCCAGGAATTGGGGCTTCGATGCGGATTTGACCAGTCGGGGCGGCTAGAGCCAGTGCCAAATCATTAGATAGTGAAGATATTTTTGATAATTTGGTCCCGATGGCTACTTCCAGTGCATATTGGGTGACTGCTGGACCCAAATTGACCTCTACAACTTTGGCGGTAATTCCAAAAGCTTCCAAAGTACTTTCTATGACATCAGCATTGGCTTTGGGATCACCCCGGTCGGCTTTGCCGGATATTACTTCAGATAATAATGTCAGAGGTGGGTACTTCCAGGGGGAATCGGAAGCTGTGACGGGTGGGTTAATGGTCATTTGGATCGGTTTATTGTCTTGCATCACGACATTAGTCTTCGGGGATGGGGCCATGCCACCCATTCGGATAACTGCTGGCCTAGATTTGGGAAACTTGAGTCTTAGAGACAAAAACCAATTTATTATTTCTTCAAAGGGAATATTAAACATGACAACTGTCCCAACCACTAACCCCAAAAATAAAAATATTCCAGCTCCGAATGCGGAGACCAAGATGGCCAAGCCATTCCAGAGTTGCATTCCTAATTCTCCACCCTTAGTAATTCCCATCAGACACCCGAGAATTATCAGGCTGCCTACAAATACATTGGCATTGGCTAGCGAAGTTTTTATTTTACTCACCAATAGACCAGCGGTAATAAAAGAAAAAGGCAGGAAGAAGGTGGCAACAGTCCCAAAATTTCTCACCAACAATTTATTTACAGCCATCAAAAGTGAACCTTTGAGCGAAAAAGATAGCCAGATAAGTAAGGCCAGACTCCAAAGCAGGACCACAGACAGAGCATATACTGTATTCTTTTTTAGCTTGAATTTGAGGGCAGTTCTGCGTCTAGCCATAAGATTATTATATACTAGCTGGAACCAATTCCAAAAGTATCGCACTATTTGGACTCATGGGCAGCTGATATTGCAAGACTGCTTCTGTGGTAGCTACTGCATAACGGACTGGACTACTACCGAAAATTGTCTGATGTATAATAAAATTATTATCTGAGAGACCCGTAAATGTCACCGGTACTACTTCACTGTGAAGATTTTTAGGATCATAATTGACGACTAAGACTTGAAAACCCTTTTTATTTTGGGCGGCAATTGCCCTAACCCAGGTACCTTCGCCCGTGACTCCCAGACGTTGGTCTCCTAATTTATTTAGTAACCGCAGTGCCTGCTCGCGGGGTTTACCCAAGACTCCCCAGGCCCCGGTCACCGAAAAAGAAAAACCATATTTTATTTTGTATAACAGTTCCCGGGAGGCGGCGATTAGATGAACCGCTCCCAGTTTAGTATCATTGGCCCCGCCTTTTTCGGAATCAGCCCCCATTTCGGAAACGATTTTCTCGACATTGGCAAAATATGGATGGCTTTCAATCCAGCGGCTGACACTAGTCACATCTTCACTATATTTATCCAAATCCAAGTCATAACGGTGCCAGGAAAAAAAGTCTAGCCGGAGCTTATTTTGCAAGATGAATGGAAAAAAATTATCTATCCAATTTTTATACAATCCGGTGGTAGCCGGACCCCCGAATTTAAAATTCTGGTTTACTTTGGCGGCAATTGCTCCCCGGGAAGCATAAAGATAAAGTGTTTGATAATTTTTGGCTCCCCCCATGGTCCACTTACCAAACAAATCCGGTTCATTCCAAACCTCATAGTACATATTGGGAATGTTTTTCTCGCCGCTATAATGTTCAATAGTTTTCTGAATAACCAGACTCCATTGGTTCCAATCCTTTGGTGCATCTATTATATCCGACTTGGAAATTACTGGAGGCATATATGACAAAGACAAGAAAGGCGTGGCTCCAGCATTTCTAATCTTATCAACTAAGATGTCAAGTCTAGACCAATCAAAAACAAGTTGATTGTTGTTTAACGACACCACGTCAAAGCCATTATATATATGATCCACCCTAATATACCTAATGCCTAGTGCCTTAATTTGTGGTTGGGTCTTGTCCATAAATGTCGTCAATTCGTCCCCACCTTGGGCCAAAGCTTGCCAGGGCCGGGGCAGAGGACCTATTACCTGATCGGTCTGAACATCTATTGCGGCTAACCGGCCTTCGGCTCCAGCCCAAGTCCGCTGAATTTGAGTTATACCTTTCAACATTATGGGCAGGGCCAAGGCCAAAACTACCATACCCACATACGACCACCAATTTTCTTTAGGTTTCATTATTTGATTTTACCTTAGTTATCTTGCGTCGTAAACGGTTCTTATGTATTCACGGATGCTGGTGACACCCGAATCAACCAAATCAAGCCCCGCTAGTTGCATATTTTTGTAGCCCAGTTCAGTCAGCTTTGTTACAAATTCAGTCTCAGAAGGATTTGAACTAATCAAATCTCGGACTGAATCATTCACCTCCATAAATTCATAGACACCGACTCGCCCGTCATAGCGGGTTTGATGACAAAAGTCACATTTATGGCCGTGCACCAACTCCAAGGGTGGTGAACCTTTTTCCTTGATATAAAAATCGATTTCTGCCTTGGTCGGAGCATAGGTTTCTTTGCAATGATCACACACTTTGCGTAATAATCTCTGAGATAAAATAGCCCGTAGTGCATAATTTATGATGTGCCGATCCACTCCCAAATCCATAAGTCTATACACTGCTCCCACACTAGAACGACTGTGAATTGTAGAAATCACTAGATGTCCGGTAAGCGATGCCTGAATTGCGATTTTGGCGGTTTCCGGATCCCGGATTTCCCCGATAAAAATTACATCGGGCGACAAACGTAAAATGGTGCGCAAGGAAGACACAAAATCCATGCCTATCTCGTAATCCACCTCTATCTGGTTTATTCCCGAGACTTCATATTCGATAGGGTCTTCCACCGTCATGATATTAATGTCCCCCTGATTTAAATATTTTAGACAAGAATGAATAGTAGTAGTTTTTCCGGAACCCGTTGGTCCACAAACCAAAAATAGGCCATAGCGACCTGTAATATTTCTCTTGACGTTTTCTATGAGTTCTGGATTCATACCCAAAGACTCAAATTCAGTAAATTCCGGCAGACTAAGAACCCGCATGGTCACCATCTGGCCAAAGTTAGTGGCGACTATAGCCACCCGCAAAACATAATCACGGCTACCCACGTTGAGCTTGATTTTGCCCTCCTGTGATTTGCGGCTTTCAGCGATATCCATATTGGCCAAGACTTTAACTCTCGATAAAAGCTGGTCATATGACCCAATTGGCATTTGACCAAAAGTCTGAAACAAGCCGTCTACCCGGAACCGGACTAAAACCTCTTTTTCCTGAGGTTGAATCAAAATATCCGAAGCTTTGAGATGAATGGCTTGATTTATAACCTGATCCAAGATCTGGGTCGGTGTAGACAATCCCGATAAATCAAAGACAGATGAAGATTGCATACTCTTAATTAAACAACATAATTGGGGTCTTGACAAGTCTTAGCACTCTTGATATGCTACTGCTAAATATGGATTTAACACCACGTCAGACCCAAATACTCAAAGCCATCATTGATGAATATATTTCCTCAGCCGAGGCTGTGGGTTCAGAAACTCTGGACCGCAAATATGCCTTGGGTGTCTCCCCCGCTACGATAAGAAACGAAATGGCCGAACTGACTGAAAAAGGTTTTTTACAACAGCTGCATACTTCCGCCGGAAGAATTCCGACTGCCATGGGTCTGCGCTTTTATGTAAGCCACTTAATGCAGGAAAAGCAAATGTCCCTCCGCGATGAAGTTTTGTGCAAAGAAGAAATTTGGGATGCTAGATTTAATTTGGACAAATTGCTCAAAGAAACGGTGCTGGCACTGGCCCGGAGAACTCGGACTTTGGCAGTGGCTGCCACGGATGGAGGCGATGTCTATTATGCCGGAGCCTCGCATATTCTAAACATGCCGGAATTTTATGATATTGATGTAGCCCAGACCGTCCTGTCTTTATTGGATCAAAAATTACGATTGCACCAACTGTTTTTTGAACAAAGTCTGTCTGCCGAACCTATTCACATTATGTTTGGGTCGGATTTAAATTGGGCTCATTTCTCTCCCGTCGGGGTGGCTTTTTCCAGATTTAATGCCGGAAAAACTGGTGATGTCACACTGGGTGTAATCGGTCCGTGTAGACTAAACTTTCCCTATGTCGTGCCAACCATCCGTTATTTCTCACAGTTGGTCGGTGAAATCGCCCAGAATTTTTAATATGAAAAATCCAAAAAAAGCTGATGAGACGCAATCGCAAATTAATATATTGACTAACGATTGGAAACGGGCTCTGGCTGATTATCAAAATCTGGTCAAAAGATTTGATCAGGAGAAGCATGAAGTTGTGAAGTTTGCCAACATCAGCTTGATTGCCAAATTAATTCCCACCTTGGATATTTTGGAATTGGCCGCCATTCATTCTGAAGATACGGGTGTCAAAATGGCGGTCAAACAATTTCAGGATATCTTAAGTTCTGAGGAATTACAGACGATAATTCCTGTCGTGGGTGAACCATTTGACCCCAATTTGCATGATTGTCTGGAAACCATCCCGGGAGATACAGAAAATGCTATTGCAGAAATCGTCACAAAGGGGTATAAAATATATGATGTTATTTTGAGACCGGCAACGGTCAAGGTTTATAAAAAAAACTGATGAATTGAAGGTAGAAGTTTGAAGTTAGTTATTTGAAGGTAGATTTTTTGATATCTTGATTATAAAATCAAAACATCAATAAATCAAAAATTCAAAAAACCAACTTCTAATTTCCAATTTCAAAATATCTAAATAAAAAGTATGGCAAAAATTATCGGCATCGACTTAGGAACAACTAATAGCTGTGTAGCAGTCATGGAGGGTGGCGTCCCTAAAGTAATTGTGGCCGCAGACACTGGCCGCAATACTACTCCATCTATTGTTGAGCCGGTCAAAAAATTAGTAGGTGACGTGGCCAAGCGTCAGATGGTCCTCAATCCTAAAAACACTATTTATAGTATCAAGAGGCTGATGGGGCGCAAGTTTTCTGATCCCGAAGTTAAGCGGACTATTGACATGGTGCCTTACAAAATAGTCTCGGGCAAAGATGGCATGGCCTGTGTGGAAGTGGACGGCAAAGTCTATACTCCCCAGGAAATTTCCGCCCAGATTCTTCTAACTATGAAAGCTCATGCCGAAAGTTATTTGGGGACAAAGATTGATTCAGCCGTCATCACTGTCCCAGCCTACTTTGATGATTCCCAGCGTCAAGCTACTAAGCAAGCCGGTGAAATTGCCGGCCTTAAAGTCGACAGAATTATAAACGAACCGACGGCTGCCGCACTGGCCTATGGTCTGGACAAGAAAAATGCTCACACTGTCGCGGTCTACGATCTGGGTGGCGGCACTTTTGATATTTCTGTTTTGGAGCTGGGTGGCGGAGTATTTGAAGTCAAGGCCACCAACGGTGACACCCATTTGGGTGGTGATGATTTTGATCAGGTGATCATGAATTGGATAGTCGAAGAATTTAAAAAAGAAAATGCCTTGGATCTCAAAAAAGATTCCCAGGCTCTGCAACGGGTCAAAGACGCTGCCGAAAAAGCCAAAATAGAATTGTCTTCGGCCATGGAAGTAGAAATCAATCAGCCGTATATTACTCAAAACAATGGTCAACCACTCCATCTTAATCTCAAATTAACCAGGGCCAAAATGGAATCATTAGTGGACGATTTGATCCAAAAAACCATAGCGCCAGTCAAAGCCTGCCTAAAAGACGCCAAAATCGAGATTTCCAAAATTGATGAGATAGTCTTGGTAGGTGGGATGACCCGCATGCCAAAGATCGTCCAGGTGGTCAAAGACTTTTTTGGAAAAGAACCAAACCGCGGAGTCAATCCCGACGAAGTCGTGGCATTGGGAGCTGCAATTCAAGGTGGGGTTCTGACTGGAGATGTTAAAGATGTGGTGCTTTTAGATGTGACCCCCTTGACGTTGGGGTTGGAAACATTGGGTAGCGTCTCAACCCCACTGATTGAACGCAATACCACAATTCCCACTGCCAAAACTCAGGTATTTTCAACAGCCGCTGATAATCAGACTTCCGTCGAAATTCATGTTTTACAAGGTGAACGGCCAATGGCTGGCGACAATAAAACCTTGGGCCGGTTTGTATTGGACGGCATCCCTCCCGCTCCCCGTGGTGTGCCCCAAGTGGAGGTAACTTTTGATCTGGACGCTTCAGGCATACTCAAAGTCACGGCTAAAGACAAAGCCACCAATAAACAACAACATATCACTATCACCAATAGCACAAATTTATCTGAAGACGAAATCAAACGGATGCAACAAGAAGCTGAGAAATTCGCGACAGAAGATGCAGCCAAGAAAGCCAAAGTTGAATCCAGAAATCAAGCCGATACTATGATCTTTACCGCCGAAAAAGCAGTCAAAGATGCTGGTGATAAAATCAAACCGGAATTAAAATCTGAAGTCGAAGACAAAATAAAATCACTCAAAGGTATTCTCGAGGCCGGAAGCAAAGAAGATCTGGAAGCCAAAACCAAAGATCTGATGGACTCCATGCAAAAAATTGGATCGGCGATGTACAGCGCTCCTACCGAAGCCCCGAAGGGCGAAGGGGAGGGAACAACCAGCGAAACTCCCAAAGATGACAAAGTTAAAACGGAAGAGGGAGAGGTTGTTAGTTAAAAATGGGTGTTTTTATTAGCAAGGTATTCTCTATTCTATTAGTAGAAATAATTCTTTTTTTTGTGTCGCTTGTTGCTTATCTTGTCTTGCGATATCGAGGAAGTTTCTCAAAAAACCAACAATTTTACACTCCAACATTTAAAAAAATAACAAGAGAGCTCCGTAGAAATAAAGGAAAACTTAATAAAAAATATCATATAGAAATCATAAAACTTATTTTGTTAGCAAATATTATCTTACTAATATTTTCTTCAATAGTAATCATTATTTCTTAGATGTATTGACACTAGTTTATTTACTAGTATAATTACTAGTACATGAATACTGTATCGGTAACTGATTTGAGACAGGATGCTACTAATATATTGAATAATGTCATAGCATCCCAAAAGCCCACTTTTGTAATTCAAAACTCTAAACCTAGAGTAGTGATGTTAGATGCGGCTTATTATCTTGCTTTGCAAGAAGCTTTGGAAGATTACGAAGATATTCTGGATTCCAGAAAGGCTATTGCCCAAGGAGATTTTATCCCTTTTGAAAAAGTGGATGCGGATATTAGTCGCAAAACAAGCAAAAAAAGATCTTAAAAAGCTCCCGAGTAAAATTTACCAAAGAATAAAAGAAACCATTTTATTATTGGCTAATAATCCGTTTCCTCCAAATTCAAAGAAATTACGAGATGAAGAGGGTTTTTATAGAATAAGAGTTGGGGATTATCGCCTAGTTTACCAATTAGATTTGAAAGAAAGAATAATTATTGTAACAAAGATAAAGCACAGAAAAGATGTTTATAGAGATTTTTAGACACGTCTGCGCTTTTTTGGTCTTGCCCCATTGTGGGGAATGGGGGTGATGTCAGCAATCTGGGTCATGCGCAATCCTACAGCTTTGATGGCCCGTAGAGCCGCTTCGCGGCCGGACCCCGGGCCTTTGACAAACACCTCGACTTCAGTAATTCCTAAGGCCATGGCTTTGCGGGCGGTAGCTTCCATGGCCACTGTTGCCGCATATGGCGTTGATCTGCGTGCACCTTTAAACCCGGAAGCTCCAGCGGATCCCCAGGCGATAGCATTGCCGGACTGATCAGTCACCGTCAACAAAGTATTGTTGAATGTCGCGGTTATATAGACTTTTCCGGTGGCCATATTATTTCTTAGCCTCCTTTTTTTCTGCTTCCTTTTTGGCGGTTTCGACTTTGGACTGGGCTTCTTTTTTGAGAGCACCAATAGTCACACGTTTTCCCCGCTTGGTTCTGGCATTACTTCGTGTTCGTTGGCCACGGGCTGGAAGTCCTTTGGCGTGACGTGATCCCCGGTATGAACCAATTTCTTTAAGTCTAGTTATCCCTTGGGCAACGTCTTTTCTCAAGTCTCCCTCCACTTTCATGGTATCTATTGTTTTCTGAAGCCGGGATACTTCTTCTTGGGTCAGATCTTTGGCTCTTCGGGTGGGATCAATTTTTGCTTGAGTCAACAATGGCCCCACATTTACCCGGCCTATTCCGTATAAATAAGTCAGAGCAATATCAATGCGTTTGGCTTCGGGAAGATCGACACCAGAAAGTCTGATCATATTATCCTTGCCTCTGCTTGTGACGTGGGGTAGTACAAATAACACGCAACACCCCACTGCGTTTGATTATCTTGCAATTACGGCAACGTTTTTTGATTGATGCTTGGACTTTCATTTTATCTTAATTTAAATACTATTCTGCCACGGGTGGCATCATGAATTGACACTTCAACCCTCACTTTGTCGCCAGGCAATAGCTTAATGTGATGAATCCGCATTTTACCAGATAAATAACCCAAAAGATTAGTCGCTTCTCCAACTTTGATTCTAAAGGTGGCATTGGGAAGACTCTCCACAACCACGCCTTCGACCAAATTTACGTTAACATCTGCCATTTTGGATTATTGTGTCAGAATGAGTGGACCGTAGTCTGTAACGGCTACTGTCTGCTCAAATAGCCCTGCAATTTTACCATCCGCGGTAATAATTGTCCAACTATCTTTATTTTTATAACAGACTTCACCGGTTCCTTTCGCATACATTATTTCGATAGCCAGTACCATGCCCGCCACAATTTTGGGTGTGTGTTCCCGCTTTTGAGCTACAAAGCAGGGAATAGCTGGCTCTTCATGCAAATATTTGCCTATCCCGTGTCCAGTCAGAGCCGTAACCACCCCAAAACCAGCAGATTCGACAGTTGTTTGCATGGCATTTGATAAATCCCAGATCCGGTTACCAATCCTTACCTGATCAATAGCTTTCTTGACAGCCAATCTGCCTATTTTCAAAAACTTATCCACATGCGCATCAATTTTACCTACAGCAACAGTAATAGAAGTATCGCTATGAAAGCCGTTGTAATATAAGCCTACGTCGAGAGAGACCACGTCACCGGATTTTATTTTCTGGTTTGTGGGAATGCAGTGTACCACACCGTCGTTTATGTTTATGCAAGTGGTATATTTGTATCCCTTAATCTTGGAAAATGATGGGGTGGCTCCTACCTCTGAAATAAATTTGGTAGCTAATCTGTCAATTTCCAATCCAGTGACTCCAGGTTTAATCTGCTTTACTGTCTGATCGCGCACCCAAGCCAGCTTAGCTCCCCCAAGCATCATAATTTCAATTTCTGCGGGGGTTTTTAGGCTAAGCTTGTGCATATTTTTTCATGCACCTTGGCTATTGGATGCATGCCGTCAATTTCAATAGCTATTCCTTCTGATTTAGCCCTTTCAAACACCGGCCTGGTCTGATCATGATATATTTGTAATCTAAGCTTTATTGCCTGGGGTTTATCATCTTCGCGTAATACTAATTCTCCCCCGCATTCACACCTGAGAGCCTCTCCGACAATATAGACCCTGCCACACCTTACGCAAGTCCGCCGGTCACTCATCCGCTTGATACTCTCCTCTTCCGGGATATTGATACTTACCAGCGCATCAATCCGCTTGTTGAATTTTTTGAGCATATCCTGCAAATGTTCATATTGGGCAATCGACCTTGGATAACCTTCAAAAATTAAGCCCTGCTCATGATGTTTTTTAATAAAATCCCAGGAAATCAGCCGGACTAATTCATCAGGAACCAAACCTCCGGAATTTAAAATATCATGAATCTTGGCGAAATATTGATTATCCGAATTGGCAATACTGCGCAAGATTTTTCCCATTTCCAAATGCAACCAGCCATATTTTTCGGATAAGAGTCTCGCCTGCGTTCCTTTACCACACGCTTGTGGTCCCTGAATAATGACGTTCATATAAATTTATCGTAACTTTTCAACAGAAGTTGAGATTGCAAAGATTTTGTAGTCTCAAGTACCACGGAGACCACAATCAATACCCCAGTTCCTCCAAGAGATAGCGATGGAATCTGAAACATGGCTTGAGCGATAGCCGGAAGGACAGCCAAAAGACCCAAAAAGACCGCACCTACGAGGGTAATTCTGTTTAAGACCGCTGTCAGATATTGTGCCGTCGCTACTCCGGGACGGATACCGGGCACAAAACCACCATATTTTTTCATTTCTTCTGATATCTTTTCTGGATTAAACACTACTGTAGTGTAAAAAAAGGCAAAGGCTACAACCAGAAGAAAATAAATAAGATTATAGGGAATTTTGTTTGGATCCATAAACGAAGTGACATTTCTGGCAATCAGAGCTACCTGAACGTTACCGGCTTTTTCCAGAAATTGGGCAGCCAGTGAGGGAAGTAGAACCAAAGAAATTGCAAAAATAATTGGGATGACGCCTGCTTGATTGAGCCGCAAGGGTAAATGAGTAACCTGGCTTCCACCCGATTGCCCAGCTTTTACACGCCTTGCGTAATGGACAGTAATATTTCTGGAAGCTTCGTTTATAAAAACTACTGCGGCAATAAGAATAAAGGTCGCCGCTACTAAGATCAGAATGTTTAGAGGATTGAGCGTCTCATATGTCACAAATGTCTGACCCAAGACAACCGGCAACCGGCCAACAATTCCAGCAAAAATCAGAAGAGATATGCCATTGCCTATTCCATATTCGGTAATTAGTTCACCGATCCAGACGGCAAGCATAGTTCCTGCTGTCATGGTCACAATAAAAGCCAAGAGTAACGCTGGATTGAGATTTCCGATTACCCCCTGCCCCTTTAACAATAAATACATACCAAAGCCCTGCAAAATAGCAATTGGAATAGTTAGCAGCCGGGTATACTGATTTATGAGTTCGCGCCCATATTCGCCCTCTTTTGACAATTCCTCGAGCTTCGGAAGTATGACGGTCAAGAGTTGGACAATAATTGAGGCATTAATATAAGGTCCAAGACCCAAAGCGATCAGAGAAAAATTGGCAAGTGTGCCTCCTGAAAATATGTCTAATAAGCCTAAAAGCTGACTCTGAGAAAAAAGATTGGCTAAGGCTATCCGGTCAATCCCAGCTACCGGTACATGGGCCAAAAGCCGGTAGACAAACAGCAAAGCGGCTGTCATCAAGAGCTTATTGCGGATATCACGGGCGGTCCAGATCTGACTGATTACATCCCAAACTTTTTGCATTAGTTCATTTTAGCACAAGCTTCGGGTGCCCATAAACCTCTGGAATTCTCGCGGGCAAGATTTTCTGATTTTTTGAATATTTCCTGATATTTGTAGGGAATACTATTGTAGGTATATTCATGACCATAACCTTCTTCTATTAGGACTTGATTAAAATTTTGACCATCATCTAAAAATACATAACGCAGGAGACGTTTGTATTTATCGCGGTCACCGGCAATAAAATCAGACTCAAGCCTGATATTTTTGTTGGATAAATTTTTCTTTGTAAAATTTGAGGCTTCCCGGCCATAGCATTGCACCGGGCGCCTGGGATCGACGGTCTCCGGCGTATCCACGCCAATTAATCTGATTGTCTCGATCTTTTTATTCATCAATACTTTTATAGTATCCCCGTCTAACACACTCACCACCCGGTAATATCCCGATGGAACCGGACTAAACGAAATCCAAAAGGATAAAATAAATGCTGCTAACTCCGAAATCACAATTTTATTGTACCATCTATACTTTATAAGTATAATCAATGTTAATGATAAAAATTATAAAAGCAAAACTTGAAATTTTTAAGACAGTATTAGATGAAATTCCTGAGATTCGATATGTTGGCGATCCAATTTTGAGACAACAAACTCAAACTGTTGAAATTTCAGAAGGAAAAAAGATAGGAGATAAACTTGGCAAAGTTTTGTTACATTATAGAAGAATCGCTGGTTTTGGACGGGGATGGGCAGCACCACAAATCGGATTAAATAAGGCTGTTTTTGTAACTTTTGTAGAGAATAAATTACAAACTTTCATCAATCCAATTATTGTGGAAAAATCCAAGGAAACAAATTTCTACAAAGAATTGTGTTTAAGTTCTGGAATAATGACAGCGGATGTAAGGCGTCCGAAGAGGTAAAATTAATCTCGATGAAACAACCCCTGGCGGAATTCAATTTGCCACCTTTGATCCTTTGAAAGAGCAGTTGAGAAACTAGTCTTGTGTTAATTTAACAATGACCGTGATGCATAGGTCAATGTGACCATTATATGTGCAATACGGTTGACAAACTGGCGGAAATACAGTATATTAGGCGTATGAAGATCAAAAGACTCTTGGAGAGCCCTATTTCACGCCATTTGGACCAGTCAAACAAGGGAGTGATCATTTACGGACCCAGGCAGGCTGGAAAAACTACTTTAGTCAATGACATTCTGGCTCAAAAGAGCTGGAAAGTCCTCGTGCTCAACGGAGACCGCAGGGGGCAGTGGTGGGAAACCTTGGTCAGCCGCGATCTGGCTCGAATAAAGATTCTACTGGGTGGATATGACGCCATATTTATAGATGAAGCCCAAAGAATTCCTGAGATTGGTCTGATATTGAAAATTATTTTAGATGAATTCAAGAACTTGAAAGTCATTGCCACAGGTTCATCTTCACTTGATTTGGCTAGTAAAGTAAGCGAACCGTTGACAGGAAGAGCAGTAACCTATACCTTATATCCAATATCCATTGCAGAACTTGCGCAAACCCACACAGCAAACGAACTAAATGAGAGCTTGGAGAGCCGTCTGGTTTTTGGGTCTTATCCGGAAATATTTTCTCTGGATGGACAGATTGCCCAAAGTGACTATTTACGCAATTTGACTAATGCCTATTTATATAAAGATCTCTTAGAATTTAGCGGTATAAAAAATTCCAGTAAAGTTCATGATCTATTAAAATTGTTGTCTTTCCAAGTCGGTTCGCAAGTTTCTCTATCAGAATTGGGGGGCAGTTTGGGTATAGGCAAAGACACGGTTGGACGGTATATAGACCTGTTGGAAAAATCTTTCGTCATCTTTAGAAGAAGTGGTTTTAGCCGCAACTTGCGTAAAGAAGTATCAAAAATGGACAAAATATATTTTTATGATTTGGGAGTCAGAAATACTCTGATTGGCAATCTGAATTTATTGGACAATCGGGATGATGGGGGTAAATTATGGGAAAACTTTTTGATGATAGAGCGAATGAAAAAGCAGGAATACAAACAATCTTTATACAGTCATTATTATTGGCGGCTAACAAGTGGAGCTGAACTAGATTTGGTAGAAGAAATGAATGGAAAATTAACCGGATTTGAATTTAAATTTTCCAAAAAATCAACTCGGACACCAAAAAGCTGGCTGGAACAATATGTAGATAGTAAATTTGAAGTCATAAGCCGTACCAACTGGCAAGAATTTGTTATTTAATTGACTTCAATCTTTCCCCCAGCTTTTTCAATGGCGGATTTGGCAGAAGCAGAGACTGGAACCTTGACATCCAGTTCATGTTCCAGTTTGGCGGTACCCAATATTTTTACTGATTTAGTATTGGCACGGACTACTTTTCGTTCAATAAGATTTTTGACTGTCACGGGGATTGATTTTGGCCATTTGACTAAACTGCCAAGCTGCAAAACTGCCGGTTTGCTTTGAGCAGATTTATTTTTGCTCCGGCCACGGATAAAAGGCAATCTTTTGATCAGAGACTTTTTAAATTTTGAACCCTCGAATAAAATATGAATCCGCTCCCGGGCCAATTGACCTTTGTTGCCACGTCCCGTTGTATGCCCACCCTTACCCGTTCCCCGTCCGCGGCCTACAATTTTCATTTTTTTAGTTGTTAATTTAATAAGATTCATGTTTTAATAGGTCTTACTTTTAATGATTTCAAAGCTTTCATGGTGGCATAAACATTGGAAATTTTGTTGGCAGTTCCTAGAATTTTTCCTACCACATCGCGGATACCGGCAGCCTCAACCACAGCCCGAACTGCTCCACCGGCTTTGACACCGGTACCCGGAGGAGCGGGCTTTAACAGTACATGGGCAGCTCCCAAATGACAATCTACTTCATGGGGAATAGTTGTTCCGTGTAAATTGATGGTAAACAAGACTTTTTTGGCAGCTCGCGTGGATTTGGCGACGGCCGATTGGACATCGGCGGCTTTTGCCAGTCCCACTCCCACCCGACCCTTGCCGTCTCCGGTCACAACCAGAGCTGCAAAACGCATATGACTGCCGCCTTTAGTTTTTTTACTAATGCGGTTTATCTGTACTACTTTTTCGTTAAATTCTTTTATTTCGACAGGATATTTATCGTAAGCCATAAATTAAAATGTTAATCCAGCTTCACGGGCTGCGTCAGCTAACTGTTTGATCCGGCCATGATATTTATAAGCTCCCCGGTCAAAGACCACGTTTTTGATTTTAGCATCAATTGAACTCTTGGCAATTTTCTTGCCTACTTCAATTGGATTTTTGCCGGAGGCAAAAGTCAGAGTTTCTCCTTTGACATCGTTTATCACCTGGGCATAGATAAATTTAAGTGACCGGTGAACCGTAAGCCTCGGCAGAACCGACAAAATTTTAATTTTGGCTCGGACTGCCTTTTCGCGTCTTTTTTGGGTTGATTTATATCTTTTTATCATTTTGTTGTGGTCGCACCGGCTTTGGCGGATTTACCGGGTTTTTTAACAATAACTTCACCTTCATATTTAAAGCCCTTGGCTTTATAAGGATCGGCTGGACGGTAGCTTCTGATTTGGGCTGCAATTTGTCCAACCAGACCTTTGTCTGTTCCCATTACCTTTATCTTGTTTTCAATTACCTCAAATTTTATACCTTCTGGCGCTTTGACAACTATCGGATGAGAAAATCCCAGAGCCAAATTTAATTCTATCCCGGTAGTATTCGCCCTATATCCTGTACCTGATAATTCGAGTGTCTTGGTCCAGCCTTCAGTCACTCCAAAAATCATATTGTTTAACAGACTTCGAACCAATCCCCACATGTTGGACAGCTTGGCTGTCACCAATATTTGATTATTTTCCACTTTTACCTCGACACCATGAGGAATATCTAGATTTAATTCCCCTTTGGGGCCTGAAATCTGAATCCTGTCTCCTATAACCGTCACTTTGACGGTGTCCTGGATATTGATGGGTTTTTTTCCAATGCGTGACATATTTTTACCAAACTTTACAAATAACTTCACCACCGATTTTTAACTTTCGAGCTTCTTTGTCAGATATTACCCCCGCAGGAGTAGACAAGATCTGCATTCCCAGTCCCGAAAGAATACGCGGGAGTGACTTGTATCCGCAATAAATTCGCGATCCAGGTTTACTGACACGGACAATTTCAGTAATAGCAGGTTCTTTGGATTTATATATCAGACCAACCGTCAACTGTCCTCCCAATACTTTTACATCTTTTACATAACCTGACTTTGCAAGAACAACAACTACCGACTCACGCAACTTACTATGAGGCATAGTTACCATGCTTAGAGTAGCCATATAACCATTTTTTATTCTAGAAATTAAATCTGATAATGGATCTCTTACCATGATGCTTTGACCACTCCTGGTAACTCGCCTTTGTGAGCAGCAAGCCTAAAGCAAAGTCTGCACAGGCCAAATAACCGTAAATATCCACGCGGACGCCCGCACACCTGACAGCGGTTGCGGTATTGAGTCGGAAATTTTAATTTCCCCAGTGTTTGCTTGGTGACTTTAGCGTTTGTTGCCATGTGGTTTTCTAAAAGGCATGCCGAGTAATTCCAATAATCTTTTGGAAATTTCGGCATTGCCTGATCGGATAACAAAGGTCATCTCTAATCCCCGGATTTTATCAATTTTTGCATAATCTATCTCGGTAAAAATAATTTGTTCAGTAAGTCCCAGTGTATAATTTCCATTTTGATCAAAGGCCGTAGTGGAAACTCCCGAAAAATCCCGGACCCGGGGCAGGACGATACCAAACAGCTTGGTCATAAAATCATACATCCGGGTGGAACGCAGTGTCGTGGTTAAGCCAATGGGATCACCCTCGCGCAGCTTGAAATTGGCAATGGCAATCCTGGCCTTGGTAATTTTGGGTTTTTGCCCGGAAATGGCGGCTAGCTGAACCGAGACTTTTTCAATTAACCCCTTGTCATGAGCCATATCTTTGACCCCCATGTTGATATTAATTTTTTGGACTTTTGGCACGGCCATAATATTTTTGATGCCGAATTCAGACATCAATTTTGGCGCTATTTCATTGGTATATATTTGTCTTAAATTCATATATCGCTGTTACATTTGCGGCAAACGCGTAATTTTTTATTGTCTTGGAACCGGTAACCGACACGCGTTGCTTGCTTGCACTTCGGACAAATCAAGGCCACCTTTGAGACGTCTAATGGACGGGATATGGTCACCAGATCTCCCGGCCGGCCCTGGGTGGGTTTAATATGTTTTTTATATTGATTTAAACCCTCGACTAAGACCCGTGACTCTTTGAGCCAGACACGGGTAACTTTGCCTTGACGGCTCCGGTCTTTTCCTTTAGAAACTACAATGGTGTCATTTTTTTTAATTTTCATAAGACTTCAGATGCCAATGAGGCGATTTTGGCAAAACCCTGATCCTTGACTTCCCGGGCAATGGGACCAAAGATCCTCGTACCTCTCGGCTCGTGAGTTTTCGGATCAATAACAACAGCAGCATTATCATCAAAACGAATACGGCTACCATCGGATCGATGCACCGGAAAGCGGGTCCTGACAATTACGGCCTTGACCACTTCGGAATCTTTGACAATCCCGGTTGAATCGGCACGGTCAACGACTGCGGTCACAATATCTCCCGGATAAGCATAATAGCGCCTGGATCCACCCATGATGTGAATCAGAAGCAATCTCTTGGCGCCACAATTGTCCGCCAAAACTAATATTGATCTCAGTTGCAACATATTTAAGCTTTAATAATTTCGATAATTTTATAATATTTGGTTTTGGAACATGGCTTGCAGGGTACAAATTTGACCTTTTGACCGGTTTTGGCAGCCAATTCATTGTGAGCATGATACTTGGTCGTTTTGTGCAAATACTTGTGATAGAGCTTGTGGGCAATCAGACGATCAACTTTGATAACGGCCGTCTGTTTCATCTTGTCAGACATAATTGTTCCAATTAGGGCTTTCATAAATTTTTTGATTTAATCATAGCTAACTGTTTTCGCAAATTAAATACCATCCGCTTGTTTGGCAATTTGCCGGCCCTCAATTCTAACCTACTTTTGGCTATTTGCGAATAGATATCCCGGGCTTTGATTTTTAACTCCGGACCAGTCAGGCCGATTAGTTGTTTTTTAAATTCGTTTGTTTTCATATCAAGTCTTTACTGATAAATTTAACGTCAAAAGGCAATTTGGCTCCGGCTCTAGTAAAAGCCGTCCGGGCAATTTCGGAGCTGACCCCAGCAATTTCAAAGATAATTCTCCCCGGAGTAATCACTGCCACATAATCGGTAATATCGCCTTTACCCGAGCCCATGCGGACACCCAAAGCTTTTTTGGTAATTGGTTTGTCGGGAAAGATCCGAATCCAGACTTTGCCACCTCTCTGGGCATAACGCGAGATGGCTTTGCGGGCAGCTTCAATCTGGCGGGCGGTCAGCCATCCTCGGCCTTGGGCCTTTAGGCCAAATTCACCAAAAGCCAAACTAAAACCCCGACTGGCATTACCGCGCATCTTGCCGCGGAATTGTTTTCTAAATTTTGATTTTTTGGGTTGTAACATATTTATTTACCTCCTAAATAAATCCAGACTTTTACTCCGATAAAACCAGAGCGGGTATGCGCATCGACTGCTGCATAATCAATATTGGCCCGCAAAGTCTGGGTGGGAACTGAGCCGGTCGGTGATTTAAAAGATTCCCGTCTACTAATTTCTGCCCCATTGACCCGACCAGAAAGTAATATCTTAGCGCCCTGTCCTCCAGAGGCCATAATTCTTTCGATCGCTTTGTTGGCTACTCTTCTGGCCGGAAGGCGTTTTTCCAACTGCTCTGCCACTCGGATTGCTACTAAATAAGCATTGCAGTCGGGATTTTTTATTTCTTCTACCTGAAGATCAATTTTGGCTGCCGGTGTCAATTTGGCAATATATTTTTTGAGATCCTCTATACCTGCACCTCCCCGGCCAATGACAACACCTGGACGGGATACATAAATTATTATCTTCATGCTTTTTATGGATCTTTCAATCTCGACTTTGGCCACGCCGGCAATTTTGAGTTTGGCCATCAGGGCTTTTCGAAGTAGCATATCTTCGGCCACATATGTCTTGTAGCGTCTGATATTGGTCGTAAACCATCGGGAAATCCAGTTTTTGGTTGGATTCATGATAATTCTAAAACCGGTAGGATTGACTTTATTACCCATTTTTTGATGTTAACTCCACAATAACGTGCGCGCTTCTTTTGTGCCTGATGCCTCCGCCAAAACGGGCTCCATGGGCGTGCCGATCGGACCGCTTTGATCTTGGCCCTTCCCCAACAACCATCGAGCCAATTTTTAAATCAGCCGGAGATATTTTGAAATTGTTTTTGGCATTTCCCAGTGCTTGCTGTAATACTTTTAGAATTTCCGTGGCTGCCCGCTTATTTAGGGCTTTCAGATTGGCAATAGCCAAATCGATAGTCAATTTCTTGACCGCGTCAACCACTAATCGCAATTTGCGTGGCGACATCCGCACAAAACTGGCTTTTGCAATAACTTTTTTTGTCATATTTTAGGTTTTGTCCGAGGTGCGTTTGACCATGGCTCCATGACCACGGAAAGTCCGGGTGGGAGCAAATTCTCCCAGGCGGTGACCGACCATGGCTTCCGAAACAAAGACATCGGCAAATTTATTTCCAGTATGAACTGAAAAAGTATATCCCACAAACTTGGGTGGTATCTGACTATTTCTAGCCCAGGTTTTAATAGGGGACTTGTTTCCGGACGCTATCATCTTGGCCACTTTTTGAGCCAAATTTGCGTCAATATAGGGTCCTTTCTTAGAACTTCTGGCCATATTATGTTTTGGATTTGCGCCTGGTAACTAAATATTTATTGGAATATTTGGACTTTTGCCGGGTACGGTTACCACGGGCCGGTTTGCCCCACGGAGTTTTGGGATGCATACCTTCTCCCGACCGGCCTTCCCCACCGCCGTGCGGATGAGAATGGGGATTTTGGGCTACTCCACGGACAGTGGGTCTAATTCCCATCCGCCGTTTGCGCCCGGCAAAACCAAAATTTACATTTTTCCATTCGGGATTGCTCAAGCTACCAATGGTAGCCATACAGTTTAGCTTAAACCGCCGGATCTCACCAGAGGGTAATTTTAATAATGCAAAATTTTCTTCAAATCCAGACACCAAAGCCGAAGCACCGGCGGTCCGCACTATTTGAGCTCCTTTTCCGGGTACGATTTCGACATTGTGCACCATTGTTCCCGAAGGGATGACCCGCAAGGGTAGAGCATTCCCCAAAGTCAGGGGAGCCGTCTCCCCAGACATTACCGTCTGATCCACCACTAATCCATCCGGCGCTAGAATATAACTGATCTGGCCATCAGGATACAAAAGTTGGGCAATGTTAGCCGTCCGGTTGGGATCATATTCAATACTCACTACTTTTGCCCCAAGACCAACTTTGTCCCGCTTCCAATCAATAATCCGCAAAAATCTTTTGTGCCGGCCCCCTTGATGCCGGACAGTTACCTTGCCCGTGACGTTGCGCCCGCTCTTTTTGGCCAAAATCATGGACAATTTTTTGGTCCGGGTTTTGACTGATAAACCCGACCAATCAAGAATGGATCCACCTCGCCGGCCGGGGGTAGTAGCTTTGTACAATTTTAGGCTCATTTCGTGTCCTTACTAAACAAATTAATATCGCGGTCGGTAGTTACAATGGCCTTTTTCCAGGAAGATGGCTTGACCTCACGGCGCAATTTACCATTCCGGCGGGCTTTTCCGGGTACAGTGATGGTCGCAATTTTACTAACTTTCAAATCAAACATTTTTTCTACGGCTTTTTTAATCTCATCCTTACGGGATCCCAATTTCACGGCAAAAGTATAGCGGTGAAGACTCGCGTTTTTGAGAGATTTTTCAGTGTAAATTGGTTTAAGCAACATATTTCTTTTCAAACAGTGCCAACGCCTCGGCAGTAAATATAATTTGGGGATAAGCTATTGCTTGGTAGGCATTAAGAGAAGCTGTTGAAGCCATAATTACTTGTGGTAAATTACGGCTGGCTAGATTGAATTTAATTTGATTAGGTGTTCTGATTAATAAAACCCTCCCCTTGGGAACGATAACTTTTAACAATTTACTAACCTCACTGGTCTTTCCGGAAGCGTCATTGGCTCCCTTGACAACCGATATCAGCTTCTCATGAGCTTTTTGAGACACTGCTCCGAGTAAGGCTTGTCTTGCCATCTTGGTTGGCATTTTCATGGTATAGTTTTGGGTTCCGTCCGGTCCGTGAGCAATGCCTCCACCGACAAAAATAGGAGCTCGGACACTGCCATGACGGGCACGGCCGGTCCCCTTTTGTTTAAATATTTTGCGGGTCGATCCTTGGACCTCGGCTCTGGTCTTGGTCTTGGCAGAAGCTGAGCGTTGGTTTGACAAATAAATTCGCACTGCTTGAGCGAGCAAAGTGGGAGACACTTTAACTCCAAACACTTTTTTATCCAAATTTACGGGGGTCAGTTTTTTACCTGTTAAATTATATGAATTAGCCGTCATGTGATTACTTCTACCCGGGACAGCGTCAGAGCACTTCCGGGAAGCAAACCTGAAACTAACAATCTATTGGCACTTAAATCCACTTCGAGGACTTTGAGATTTCTGATTTGAACATTTTTATTTCCCATCTTGCCCGGACCTTTGTGACCTCGATACAATCTTCCCAATCCCGTACCGGTACCGGAAGATCCGGGAGCTCGTTCGCGGTCTGATTGGCCATGAGTTCTAGGTCCACCGGCAAAACCCCAGCGTTTGACCGCACCGGAAAAGCCACGGCCGCGGGTAGCATTAGTCACATTTACCATGTCTCCGACCTTAATGATTTCAGCCAATTTTATTTCGGTATTTGGATCTAGAATTTCTGAGGTTTTGATTTCTTTTAGATGTTTTATTTTGGAGGTTTTTTGAAGTTTGAGGAGAGTTTTTGAAGAACCTTTAGGACCAATGACCGTGGTATTAGGGAAAATCAGCCAAGTTCCACAGACACGTTTACCGGCCTCGGTATACCGGGCTGTCATAGAGTCCTTATAAGCAAAAAAAGTTTTGACCATAAAAAAATCCCGCAGACGCGGGACAAATACAAATGCCGCTTCCGCACTTAAGAGAGTTTTGATATCAATAAAATTCCTCTCACAGTATGCGCTATTATATCAGAATAACCTTTCGAACTCAATCATTATACCACACAAATTCTAGAACTCGTGGGTATGATATAATTTCGACTTATGATTTCTGAGCTGGACAAGTTTCCGGACCATGTTTTTTTAACTCACTCTCATTTGTGGCCAGATATGATGGCAAGTATGGGTCTAGCCGAAATTAACCCAAAAATAATAGTGGAAGGATCGAATAAGACTTCTCTGGAATGGATTCATGGACCAGTAAAGCGGAGAATGGAGAAGATCTTAACTCTGTGTGCCTATTCATTTTTTGGTTTTCTGGCTAAACCTGTAGAAAGAATTATTAGGACATATTATCAAAGTGGCGGAAGAGTAGAAATTCAATCAGGTTTTTTGGAGGTAGATCCTTTAGGTGTGGTCATAGATAGGAAGTTTAAACTCCCAAAGATTAAAACTATGCAACCAGGATCAGAAAACATAGCGGTCGGTCATGGACAATCTTCAATGTTTGGTCCTTACGCCGATATAATTCACCATGATCCCCGGGTAACTGGAAAAACCCCCGCTTTGATTAGAAGAGTTCGTGTTGATGAAATACCACAGTTAGTCGAAGTTATTAAGGGACGGATGAACCTAATCGGACCTAGGTCATATGTATTAAAAGACGAGTTAAGAGATTTGATAATATTATACAGGAACAGGGATAATAATAGGATGGGTAATCTTAAGTGGCTTTTTGATATTTATCCGCATATTGTACATGGCAGTGTACCTGTCAATCCCGGAGTTTTTAGTCCACTGTCTGCATATTTATCGAAAATGACGCCGATGGATGTAAGAATGTTGGGAGATTTAGTATATTTAAAGTCTGCAAGTCCGCGAGTGGATTTGGCGATATTAGTGAGTACCTTGAAACGAATGAAATCTGGGATAGGGGTACAGTAGAAAATGATTATAGGGCGTGATAGAATGTTGACATATGTCTGAGCAAACAGATCAGCGGAGTTCAGTAAACTCACCGTTTCCAATAGGGAACATAAACCGTTTACTGGTGAGGGTAGCGAGCCTTATTGTTGGTGAGGATAATGTCGGGGGAGATGCTGACATTGTGGGATGGCTTATGTGGGTGTATGTTGGCGTAGCTGGAGGGATTCAGGGCGATAGTAAGCGGTCCTAAGGTCCCATTTTGAACCCAAAAAAAGTTACATTTTCACTTCAATATCCACACCCGCGGGGAGGTCCATGTGGGAGAGAGAATCAATAGTTTTGTCAGTGGGGTCGATAATATCAATTAGTCTTTTGTGGACTTTCATCTGAAAATGTTCACGCGCATTTTTGTCTACATGAGGAGAAGAAGTAACCACAATGAGTCTTCGGTCGGTCGGAAGCGGAGTCGGTCCGGCTACTTTGGCACCGGTATTGAGGGCTGTCTGCACGATTTTATCGGCCGCTTCATCAATGACGCGGTAATCAAAAGCCTTTAGTTTGACGCGCAAACGTCCTTTTGCCATAAATTTTTAAGCCAAAATCTTAGTGACTACTCCAGCGCCGATGGTTTTACCACCTTCCCGGACAGCAAAACGGTCGCCCACTTCCAAAGCGACAGGAGCTATCAACTTGACAGTCATCTTGGCATTGTCTCCGGGCATGACCATTTCCACACCAGCCGGCAGGGTAGATTCACCGGTAACATCAGTAGTTCTAATATAAAACTGGGGCCGGTATCCTGTAAAAAATGGGGTGTGCCGGCCACCTTCTTCTTTTTTCAGGACATATACTTCGGCTTCAAATTCAGTATGTGGCGTGATACTACCGGGTTTAGCCAGGACTTGCCCGCGCTCAACCTGCTCTTTTTCAATTCCCCGTAGTAATATTCCCACATTGTCTCCAGCCAGACCCTCATCTAATTGTTTTCTAAACATTTCTACTCCGGTTACTACCGAGTTTTGAGTGGCCTTCATTCCGACTATTTCTATCGCTTCATTGACCTTGATTCTGCCGCGCTCAATTCTCCCTGTGACCACAGTTCCGCGACCTTTGATCGAAAAGACATCTTCGACCGGCATCAAGAATGGCTTTTCCAGGTCCCGCACCGGATCGGGGATATATGAATCTACTGCATCCATCAACTCCAAGATTTTGGCTTCGGCATCTGTGTCACCTTCGGTGGCTTTAAGTGCCGATCCGCGGATGACGGGTACTTTGTCGCCGGGGAAACCATATTTAGTCAGTAATTCACGGACTTCCATTTCCACCAGATCCAATAGCTCGGCTTCCTGGACCATATCGCACTTGTTCATAAAGACGACAATGGCGGGGACATTTACCTGCTTGGCCAATAAAATATGTTCACGGGTCTGGGGCATCGGTCCGTCTGGCGCAGAAACTACCAAAATGGCTCCATCCATTTGGGCAGCTCCGGTAATCATGTTTTTGATGTAATCGGCATGCCCCGGAGCATCAATATGGGCATAATGTCTCTTGGCTGTCTCGTATTCCTGATGAGAAAGATTAATGGTCACTCCCCGGGCTTTTTCTTCAGGAGCAGAATCAATATCTTTTACATTTTTGGCCACGGCCCAGCCTTTTTTGGCCAAGACACAGGTGATAGCAGAAGTCAGAGTAGTCTTGCCGTGATCGACATGACCAATGGTTCCAATGTTTACATGGGGCTTGGTGCGCGCAAATACTGCCATAGTAGAAAGCATTGTAAACAATAATTTTATTTACTGCAAGAGGGAAATTATTCCATTGTCAATTCGGGGCCCTTGTCACGGAAAGACTTGACAAATTTAGTGGCTAGTTTTTCATCAAAATTTGGCATTTCCAAAATTCTATTCCAGGCGGTCATGACCACCGGAAACTTGATCGTTTCATCGGGCGTCACAATTAATTTTTTCATGCCCATTTTCGTTCCAAAATCCGCCAACATCTTTCCCAAAGCACACTCCGTTTTTATTTCTGCGCTTGGTGTCGAATCTTTGTCTGCATCTCCCTCATCCTCGTGGGCTTTTGCAATTTGAATCATTGAAAATTGATTGAAAATTGGAAATTGGAAATTGGAAATTGGGCGTGCACAGTTATAGTGCACGACGATATAGCCATGTTCGAGTGAATGAATTAATTTATATTTGTCTTGAGGGGAGGCGTAAACCCCGGCGCGGATCCAGTCAGCATTATGCGGACCAGATGTAGGTGGATTGGAATTGTAGACAAAATTAGCATTTTCTTCATTGGACTTATGATCCCGCCCCTGATCAGAAACCGCAATTCCCGGCAAATCCGCAATTCCCTTGTACATCCAATAACCCAGTCCTCCGACAACTAAAATTACAATTAATACAACTAAAATATTTTTGTTACTTTTAGACATTACAAAGATTATACAATATATAAATGAAACGAGTATTGTTTATTGGTCAGGCCATGCCCCGGGCAAAGAGAAACGTTCATGATTGGCCGACTCTCAACGCATGGCTGTATTCTCTAAAAATTACCCAAAAAGATATTGAGAATAATTTTATGTATTCGGCGTTGGTTAATTATTTCCCCGGAAGCCATAAGGGATCGCATTTGGTTCCGACCTCTTCTGAAATTAGCAAAGAAAGACCGAGACTTAACAAAACTATCCAAGCTTTTGATCCAGATATCGTTGTTCCTATCGGCAAATTGTCTATTAGTCATTGCTTGAATAAAGATTTTGATTTGCTGACTGAAATATTGGGAAAAGTTTATAAAGTTGATCCGTATCAGGTATTGGGTAAATCAATCTTAGTAATCCCGTTACCCCATCCCTCCGGTGCCAGCACCTGGCGTCACCATCCTGCCCACAAAAAACTTCTAGCCCAAGCCCTGAATTTATTAAAAGAAAATCTGTTTTGACACTGGAATCGCACGTGCGAATGTAATGTCAAACCTTGAACTCGAAGGGCGTCCCCCTTCAAAGTTATCCACAATTATTCTTTTGTTACAGTTTTACCAGATTTGGTAATTATTCCTTCAGCGATGTTTCTGGGAACTTCTTCATAATGTGAGGGCTCCATATAATATGAAGCCCGGCCCTGGGTCAGAGACCGCAGTTTGGTGGCATAACCAGACAGTTCGGCCAAAGGTACATGAGCATTGATAATTGTCAGATTTCCCCGTTTGTCTGTGCCCAATATTTGGGCCCGCTTGGCTGACAAATCCCCAATGACATCTCCCATAAAAGCGTCGGGGGTCGAGACCTCCACTTTCATAACCGGCTCAAGCAGGCAAGCATCAGCTTTTTTGGTGGCATTTTGAATAGCCAGAGAGCCTGCTATCTTAAAAGCCATTTCCGATGAGTCAACATCATGATAACTTCCGTCATACAAAGTAACTTTCAGATCTACCAAAGGGAACCCGGCAATGACTCCATTTTCCATAGCCTCTTTAATCCCTTTTTCAATCGGGGTAATAAACTCATTGGGAATAGCTCCGCCTTTGATGGCATTAACCCATTCATAACCACTTCCTCTGGGCAGTGGCTCGATTTTGATATAACAATGTCCATATTGGCCACGGCCGCCCGATTGTTTGATATATTTACCTTCGCCTTCGGCCAATTTCCGGATGGTTTCTTTGTAGGCCACTTGTGGAGCTCCAGTGTTGGCTTCCACATTAAATTCCCGTTTCATCCGATCCACAATAATTTCCAGATGCAGTTCCCCCATGCCGGAAATAATGGTCTGTCCTGTCTCGGGATTAGATTTAATTCTAAAAGTCGGATCCTCATCGGACAGTTTACCCAGAGCATAGCCCATTTTTTCCTGATCAGACTTGGTCTTGGGTTCGATGGCCAAGGAAATGACCGGTTCTGGGAAAGAAATAGATTCCAAGACAATAGGATTGGCTTTGTCACACAAGGTGTTACCGGTGACAGTCTCGCGCATCCCGACCAGAGTCACAATTTCTCCGGCATAGGCCATGTCTATTTCTTCGCGTTTGTTAGCATGCATCAGAAGCATCCGCGAGACCCGCTCTTCTTTATCTTTAGTAGCATTATAAATAGGTTGTCCGGATTTGAGAGTCCCTGAATAAATACGGACATAAGTCAGCCGGCCCACATGCGGATCTGTCTGAATTTTGAAAGCCAAACCGCAAAATGGCTCTTCATTAATAGTTTTTCGAACGACCTCTTCTCCCGTTCTGGGATTTAAACCTTTGACATGATCGACATCAACCGGAGAGGGTAAATATTCCACAATCGCATCTAATAGTGGCTGGACACCTTTGTTTCGTAGCGAAGCTCCAGCATAGACAGGTACCAGTTTGTAGGCGATGACCGCCTTTCGCAGAGCGATCTTTAATTCTGCAACAGATGGCTCTTCACCATTTAAGAACTTGGTTAATAGGGCATCATCGGTTTCAGAAATTTGTTCAATCAACTTTGTCCTCCAGGTCTCGACCAGATCTTTCATATCTGCGGGAACTTCTTGTTCGGTAAATTTGGCTCCGGTTTCATCGCCATGCCAAATAATTGCCTTGCGCTCAAGTAGTAAAACAACGCCTTTAAATAAATTTTCAGCGCCAATTGGGTAAGCCATTACCGCCGGATTGGCACCCAGTCTATCGATGACGGCTTTAATTGTTCCCTCAAAATTGGCCCCCAATTTATCGATCTTATTGACAAAAATGATACGGGGCACTCTATATTTATCGGCCTGTCTCCAGACAGTTTCCGTTTGGGATTGAACCGTTTCTTCCGCGTCCAAAACAGTAACCGCGCCATCCAGAACACGCAAAGATCTTTCGACTTCGGCCGTAAAATCCACGTGTCCCGGAGTGTCAATCAAATTTATCCGGGTTCCATTCCAAAAAGTCGTGGTGGCAGCCGAAACGATGGTGATCCCCCGTTCTTTTTCCTGTTCCATCCAATCCATTTGGGTATCGCCATCATCAATATCGCCAATCTTGTAACTCTTGCCGGTATAAAACAAAATCCGCTCTGTAGTCGTTGTCTTTCCGGCGTCAATATGAGCAATTATGCCAATATTCCGCACCCGGTCTTGCGGCACTATCCTATTGGTAGTCTTAATATCACTTGCTGCCATTGCTGAAAGATTTTAACAGAAGCAAAACAATCGTGCTAGTGTCTCTACTTTTGTCCCAAACCTAAAAACCACCAGTAGAAACCCCCTGATTTTATGGGTGTAGAATTATCGGGTTTATTAGATGCCATCCCCCATGTATTAGAAATCAGCTTTTTCTCCCAACCCAAAAAACCCACTGATGTTATCCGAATAATCCAATCAACCCAAGTGCCTCGCTCTCGTGTTAACACATATTCGATTTGAGAGCTCATTATAATTGTATTATACTCAACGCTTGAGATTTGTCAAATTGGCACTCGGGAAGTATAATTGCTACCACAATGGCAACCAAGCGAGATTATTATGATATTCTGGGCGTTTCCAAGGGCGCATCTGCAGCTGAGCTCAAAAGTGCTTACCGGAAGCTCGCCTTGCAGTGGCATCCTGACCGCAACAAATCAACTGATGCCGAAACCAAATTCAAAGAAATAAATGAAGCGTACCAGATTCTCTCGGATACCAAAAAGAAACAAGCTTATGATCAGTTTGGACACACCCCATTTGACCCTTCGGCAAGCTCAGGACAAACGGGTCCATTTGGGGGTGGATTTGGGGGCGGGCCATTTCAATATACATATAGTAGTAGTGGAGGAGCTGGAGATTTCGGCGGATTTTCAGACCCGTTTGAAATATTTGAACAATTTTTTGGTGGTAGTGGATTTGGATCCGGCCGGCGCGGCCCCCGCAAACCACACTATTCACTGCACATTCCCTTTATGACTGCGGTTCGTGGTGGAGAGGAAGAAGTGGAAATAGATGGCCGTCGGCACAAAATAAAAATTCCCGCCGGTACCGATACCGGAACTCATTTAAGATTTGAGCATTTTGATGTCACCTTTGAAGTCGCCCCTGATCATTATTTCCGGCGTGATGGAGCCGATGTCTACGTGGATCACCCGGTTATGTTTACCCTGGCTATTTTAGGCGGGGAAACTGAAGTCAAAACCCTGGACGGAGATTTGAAGCTAAAAATCCGCCCTGCTACCCAACCTGGGACCACTATGCGTCTTTCTGGCCGCGGAATCCGCAACCTGCGCTCCATGTCTGCCTCTGATCGGGGAGATTTTTATATCAAACTGATAATCCAAATGCCCAGCAAACTTTCCCGCAAACAAAAACAGTTGTTGGAAGAGTTTGAACACTCCTAATATATCACCCCCTCCCGATGTCACATCGGGAGACCCCTCTTAATTTAAGAGGGGAAATTACGTATAATTGTATAAATGTGGAGACGGTTTGTTTTTAATATTAATTCTCTCAAAAACCGGCGGCAACAATTGAGAAATCGAGCTACTGAAGCCGAGAGGATACTTTGGAGTTGTCTCAAGAAAAACACACTTAAACACAAATTTATCCGGCAATATAGTGTCGAAGGCTATGTAGTTGATTTTTATTGTCCAGAAAAAAGATTGGCTATTGAATTAGACGGAGAGCAACACAAGCAAAATCTTGAATACGATTTAATTAGAACCAGGTTATTGAATGCATACGGAATTAAGGTTATCAGATTTTGGAATAATGAGGTCAAAGATGGTTTAACCAAAGTTTTATCTAAAATACAATTGGCCTTATTCTGATAGAATATCATGATGAATAGCACCATTCTTTTGCCTGATGTTCCAGAAACAGTTATAGCAAATCATTTAATCAAAAATAATTATTGTAAATTGTTTGTTTCTAACGATCATATAATAGTTCAAAGTGATTTTGGACCAGAAGAACTAATTGGTTTTGGAAGTGATGCCAATGAAATCTTTCAATTACTCAAACAGATTAAAGGTTGGAGATGTATTGTTTTAGATACCAACGTGGCAACAAAACTTGGTGATTTGTTATTGTCCAATACAAAAATAAATGTTCGCTATCTCACCGATGTTTATCATACAAATAATCAAAAAATTATAACTAATAAAAATTATGAAGGGGCAAGTCTTCTTAAGGCTGAAAATACTGAAGAAATACAAATTATTACCAAAGAATTCGAAATAAATGGGTTCAAAACAATAAACGAGCTTCTGGTTAATGGTTTTTTGGTATTCTCTAAAATTGAAGATCAAATTGTCTCGATCACTTATACTTCGGCTCTTTCTCAAAAATATGCCGATATTGGGACGTTTACAAAAGAAGCTTTTCGTGGTCAAGGATTTTCGACTGCTAATGCGACGTTGGTTGTCAATAAAGTATTAGAGATTGGAAAAATCCCAATCTGGAGTTGTGGCGACACTAATAGTGGATCATTAAAAGTGGCACAAAAATTAGGATTCAAAGAGGTTTCCAGAAGAAAGTATGTGATTGGCTCTCCCCTCTTAGATTAAGAGGGGAGGCGGAGGGGTGATATAAACGTGGGGTGGTACTTCAGGCTTATTTCTGGTAAAATCAGGCAACATATGCAAAAACAAACCGCCAGAACATCTGAATTTAACGCCGCTTTAGCACAAGTGGCCAGCGAAAGAGGACTCGACCCAGCTATAGTTCTGGATGCTATCAAACAAGCTATTTTAGCCGCATTCAAAAAAGATCACCCTGATCAATATAATGAGGAAGGTGAATATGATGTCACTCTGGATATCGTTTCCGGTGAAGCTCATGTTTTTGAAGTAAAGGGTAAAAAGAAAACCGACATTACCCCGCCTGGTTTTGGCCGGATTGCAGCCCAGACAGCCAAGCAGGTAATTTTACAACGGGTCCGAGAAGCTGAAAAAACCAATATTTTGGGCGAGTATGAAAAACGGATGAATACCCTTGTCAACGGTATGATCTTACGGTTTGCGGGCAGTGAAATAATTGTGGACATTGGCAAAACTGAGGCCGTAATGCCGGTTTCTGAGCAAGTACCTTCTGAAAATTACCACATCAACGGAAAAATGATGTTTTACATGGACAGTATCCGGGAGGGTTTTAAGGGCCGGGAAGTAGTAGTCTCGCGGACCAATCCCAATTTGATTATTGAGTTATTCAAAAGAGAAGTTCCGGAAGTAAATTCTCAAGCTGTAAGTATCAAAAAAATTGCCCGTGATCCCGGGATACGGACCAAGATTGCCGTTTGGTCAAACCAAAATGGGGTTGATCCAGTGGGATCATGCGTGGGCCAAAAAGGAGTCCGCGTTCAGGCTGTAATTTCTGAAGTCAATGGGGAAAAAATAGACATTGTGCCTTATTCTGAAAACCCTGAACAGTTTGTAGCCAATTCTTTGTCACCCGCCACAGGTGTGACTGTAAAAATTGATGCCAAAAAAATGATTGCCGATGTTACGGTTCCTGAAGATCAGTTATCTCTGACCATCGGGCGTGATGGTCAAAACGCCAAACTGGCAGGCAAGCTCACCGGATTTCATATTAATGTCAAATCGGATTTATGATTTATGATGCAAAACCGTCCACCTATCGTTGTCATTCTGGGCCATGTAGATCATGGCAAGACTACTTTGTTGGATTATCTTCGTAAGTCAAACATTGCAGCTGGTGAAATAGGTGGAATAACCCAATCTACAAGAGCATTCCAGGTTGGAAATTGTACGTTTATTGACACTCCGGGACACGCGGCTTTTTCAAGCATGCGAATGCGAGGCAAAAATATTGCCGATTTAGCAATTTTGATAGTGGCTGGTGACGACGGAGTCATGCCCCAAACAGAAGAAAGCGCAAAACTATTACTCTCCAACAATACCCCATTTATAGTGGCCATCAACAAGACCGATCTTCCTGATATCAATATCCCAAAAATCATGTCTCAACTGGCGGAAATAGGTGTCTTGGTCGAAGGATTTGGGGGCACTGTTCCGATCGTGTCTATTTCGGCCAAAACAGGAGCGGGCATACCTGAACTTTTAGAGATGATTAATCTAGTAAATGAACTAAATCCAGCCCAATCTGATCCTGATGCTGTTTTGGAAGCCGTCGTTTTGGAATCCAGGCTGGATACCAAACGCGGTCCTCTGGCCATTGTAGTTATCAAAGGCGGAACTCTTTGCCGGGGATTACCTTTGTTTACCAACCATGGTGTTGGTCGCGCCAAGGCCTTGATTGCTACATCCGGTGAATCGTTGGATTTAGCCGGTCCGTCGATACCTGTGGAAATTTTTGGATTGTCCCAAGTAATTCCGGTCGGTCACATTATCAGCTCGCAAATAATCAAAACCGTTCCCGTTATGCATACAATCAAAAGAACTGATACCCCAATCATTAAGCTTATTATTAAAGCCGATACCTTAGGATCTCTGGAAGCAATTCTTGCGGGTTTGGGTTCACAAGTCGAGATTATTTCTTTCGGGGTAGGAGATATTTGCGAATCAGAAATTCTGACCGCTGCCCCTTTGGGCATTCCCATTTTGGGCTTTAATGTCCAGCTTAATAATTCCGTAAATAAACTGGTGGAAACCGAAAAAGTAAAAATCAAAAGCTTTTCGATTATTTATGAACTTTTGGATTATGCCCAAATTTTGATCCAAAAGACTCTTAACCCCCGAGCTCATGAAAAAATCTTGGGAGAGGCACAAATCACTGCTGAATTTAATATGAACGGCGATCATATAGCCGGATGTATTTGTCTGACGGGCCAGATAAATAAAACTGATCAACTTCATTTATCGAGAGATAGTGAAATTGTTCAGGATATTAAATTTAGATCCTTGAAATCTGCTAAATCTGATATCAATCTGGTGAAATCCGGATCTGAATTTGGAGCTGTATTTTCCCCAAAAGTTGATTTTCGAATAAATGATCGTATAATCGCTTTCACCATCCATGATTAAGATTGATTTCTCAACCAGTAAAAATATCGCCCTTCTGCTTCCGCCCACTCCCAGCTTTGACTTTGTGGCTGCCGCCTTATCACTAAAGCTGTCGCTGGAGTCTACTCACAAAATTGTCAATATTATTTGTAGTGACCCGATGACGGTGGATTTTAATCGTTTGGTGGGAATAAATACCGTTTCTGCCGTATTTGGCAGTAGAAATTTGGTAATTACTCTGCCGGGGCAGACTGACCTAGTTGACAAAGTTAGCTACAATGTGGATAGTGGGGAGCTGGAACTGGTAATTGTTCCCAAAGAAGGTAAAACTCTAGATCAAAATAGCCTTAAAGTTACTCCCGGAATGGCCACACCCGATTTGGCAATTTTAGTGGGTATTTCCAATTTGTCCCAAATAAAATATGGTGAATCATTGGCCAATGTCAAATTAATTTATTTTAATGATACTCTAGATACAAGTTCCTCCAGTCTTTGTGAAATGACGGCCAATTTGATAAAAGTACAAGAGCTTCCCATTAATGCCGATATTGCCACTAATCTGATGCAGGGCCTGACCAAATCTACCAATGGGTTTACAACCATCAAAATCACCAAAAATACTTTTGAGCTGGCCGCATGGTTAATGGAAAAGGGTTCCCGCCACCAAGATGAAATTTCCGCCAATTCCTTCCCTTCCGGCTCCATTCCCACGGCTGAACCCGACTGGTATGAACCCAAAATTTACAAAGGCACCACACTTAGTTAAATTGTGTTATAATCTCGCAAGAGAACATAACGTAATCTGGATTAAATAATTTTCTCGATTACGCTTTACACTATGGCCTTAACTACAGATATCAAAAAAGATGTTATCAAAAAATTTGCCGTGGGCCGCACCGATACCGGTTCGCCTGAGGTGCAAATTGCCCTTCTGACCGAAAAATTAAACAAATTGGCAGACCATCTCAAAGAGCACAAAAAAGATGTCCACTCCCGCCGAGGGCTATTGGGCATGGTCAACAAGCGTAGGCGACTGTTATCATACCTTATGAAAAAAGATCTCAAAAGATATCAGGATATTATCAAAAAATTAAAATTAGCTAAATAATGACTAAGACTTTGGACATTGCTGGATCTACACTGACGTTTGAAACAGGGAAACTGGCTGGTCAAGCCACATCTTCTGTCGTCGCCCGCTATGGTGACTCAGTAATTTTGGCGGCAGTTACCGTCGGCCGTGAAGACAAAACCAAAGATTATTTTCCTCTGTCGGTCGAATATCAGGAACGCCTTTATGCCGGAGGCCGGATCAAGGGTTCCCGGTGGCTTAAGCGCGAACGCAATACTGATGAAGAGACTCTTTCAGCCAGATTAATTGATCGATCAATAAGGCCATTGTTTCCCCAGGATTTCAAAAATGAAGTTCAGGTAATTGTCATGGTCCTGGCCACTGATACCACCCATGATACTGATATTTTGGGAATAAATGCAGTATCAGCAGCTCTGGCTATCTCTCCCCTGCCTTGGGCTGGGCCGGTGGGAGCGACCCGCATTGGTTTGGAAAATGGCCAATTGGTGGTCAACCCCCAAAATGGCAACCGGGAAGGTGTTGATCTGGATCTGGTAGTCACCAGTACCGGCTCGGTCATTCCCATGATTGAGGCCGGAGCCAACCAAATTCCTGAAGATCAGATGATGGCGGCTGTCAAACTAGCTTTTGAAAATAATCAAAAAATAGTCGCCAGCATTCAGGAGCTAGTCAAAGAAGTTGGAAAGGACAAGATTGTCATCAAACAAAAACCAATTGATCTCAGTTTTGTCTCCGAGATCGAAAAGAAAGCCAAGACTATGGTTGATGATTATTTGGCTGCATCTTCGACCAAAGAAGGCAACAGTCTCGAGTCAATAGTTCTCTCGCTTGGTGATGAACCAGAACTTGCTGAAATAGTCGAAAACTTAGTCTACAAAACTTTAAGAAAAAATATATTGGAGAAAAACATGAGAGCCGATGGCCGGAAACTGGATGAAATCAGACCACTGCACTGTGAAGTAGGAGTTTTGCCCCGGGTTCATGGATCGGCTATTTTTCAAAGAGGCCAGACCCAGGCCCTGACTGTGACAACTTTGGGAGCTCCGTCTCTCGGGCAAACTATTGAAACGGCCGAGGGTGAAGAAGTCAAGCGTTACATGCATCACTACAATTTTCCTCCATTTGCAACTGGTGAGACAGGTAGAGTGGGTTCTCCGAAACGCCGGGAGATTGGTCATGGGGCTCTGGCTGAACGCGGACTGGCTCCGGTAATTCCCGATGAATCAGTCTTTCCTTATGCCATCCGCTTAGTTTCGGAAATTATGAGTTCCAATGGCTCTTCTAGCATGGCTTCCACTTGCGGATCAACTTTATCTCTCATGGACGCCGGAGTTCCAATAAAATCTCCGGTGGCTGGAATTTCTATTGGTTTAGTCGACAAAACTTTATTAACTGACATTATTGGTCTTGAGGATCACTATGGTGATATGGATTTCAAAGTAGCCGGAACCGAAACCGGAATTACAGCAATTCAATTGGATACCAAAGTCCCGGGATTGACAATAGAACTTTGTGAGGAAACATTTGCCAGGGCCCGCAAAGGCCGGATGCAGATTTTGGAAACCATGCTGGCCACTTTGCCAAAATACCGCAATACTCTGTCTCAATATGCTCCCAAGATTTCGACGGTTCAGATTCCTGTCGAAAAAATTGGTGAGTTGATCGGTCCGGGAGGCAAGAATATCAAGAAACTAATGGCTGAATACGAAGTCCAAATTGATGTTGATGACAATGGCTCAGTCTTTGTAACCGGGGTTGATACTGATAGTACTAACAAAGTTCTGGACTATCTGAAATCTATGGGCCGGGAGATTGCCGTGGGTGAAGTTTTTGAAGGCACGGTTATGAATCTGGCGGCCTTTGGAGCTTTTGTAAATATTCTTCCCGGCAAAGATGGTCTGGTTCATGTTTCCCGGATGAGTACCGAATACGTCGGTGATCCGGCGACAGTAGTTTCTGTGGGTCAAAATGTCAAAGTCTGGGTGACCGAAATTACCCCCGAGGGAAAAGTGGGCTTATCAATGCTTTTTGATGAAAATGGCAATCCGGCCGAGAAAGCCGTTGAGCCCCGGCAAGACCGGCCCATGGGACCACGGCCATTTACCCCCAACCGCAGCCAGGCGAACCGTGGCCACGACCGCTTCAATGCACCGAGAAGAAGATTCTAATATTAGACTAATACTATTTTTACTTCTTTTACTTTTCTTATTCCTTTATCGGCTGTATAAAAAATATCTACTTTTTCTTCTATCGCGGTGGCCAGATGAATACAATCTGGAATATTCAAATTGTACTTTGAACGTAAATTGGCGGCAATTATTGAAATATTGGGAGAAAAGTCAATAAAATCAATATTATTGATATGACTTTTCAAACTTTTATACACTTCAATTAAATGTAAATTTTCATCTTTGAGAGGAATTATCAATAGTTCTGTTATCGTAAGCGGGGAGGAAATTATTCTTAATTCATTATCTTTCGAGTTTATAAGTAGATCTTCAACTTTTAAGGAGATTCCCGACTCACCTTCAAAAAAAGCAATGTAGAGGTTAGTATCTAGATAGATTTTTTGTCCCACGATGCCCTTTCTCTAGCAAGATGCTTTCTACCCCCACCATATTTTTTATACATTTCTCTACCAATACCCCTTAGTGATTTTAAAGTCATAGTGGAAACTGGAGTGATACGGACATATTTAATACCTAATCTATCTTGTATTGAATCCCATACCATCTGTACCCCTGGCCTCAAATCCAATTCATCTCTGATTTGAATAGGAATAGTCGTCTGACCTTGAATAGATACAGTACTTTGATACATAATTTATATATACACCAAGAATTTATATTTGTCAACAACTAAATTCCGCTCCATTAAATAAAGATTGTTTACCTCGTCCCACCTTTCGGGTGGGATTTTACTCAAGAAGAAGATATTAAATCCTCCCTCAAAAATATTAACGCATTTTTCTCACGACCGTGACAAAATTATGTTAATATTTTACCTCTTTAAGGAGAATTTACTCTGAAATAATTTTAGTTAACGCCTCAGTTTTTTCTGAGGTTAGACTTGGCCTAAGTTCAGACACAAAGCTTTGTAATGTTTCATTTTGAGCGGAATTAAACAAATCTTGATACTCAACATTTTTTGAATCAAGAAATTCAAATAATTTAGTTGGGTCACTGTCCGTTGCCCGAGAGTAATCATTTAGTAGTGGAGCAATTTTTTCATCACTTGCAAGTAATCGGCTAAAGTTAAGAAGAAAAGAAGCAACTAAATTTTTGATAACCTCTTCCTTGTTTTCTACAATTCCCAAAATACTAAAGACTTTGGAAATTTTTTGAAAAAATAATGTCATCGATTCATTTTTGTTCATTTTATCCAAACGCTCCTGAAAACAGTCCTTTCGAATTTAAAATAGGTCTGCGAGAACCAATATTATTCGCCATTCCCCCTAGAAACCAAAAAGCTGCATACGAACTAGCAGAAGATACAACCAGAATTCCTCTGGAAGTATCACCAAAAAGGGGTTGAAGCACTTGTGGATCTCCAATACTCATCGCCAGTGTAATAAAACTAGGAAGAATTCCACCAGTAGCAACCAAAACCATAGCGAGGGCAACAACTTTGTGAGCGTCGTAATCGTCACAAAGTCTCTTTGTGAGCTCTAAACTTTTATCAAAAACAACCTTTGATGCCTTTATAAAAGGGCTCAATTCTGCTTTGGCTTCATTTTCGGGAGTAGAGTGCATGGGTGCAAGTCCCCTATCTTGCAAATCTTTTACTGCTGCTCGTAACTTATCGGCTTCTGACATATTTATATTTTACACCCATTCAATCTTTTGTAAATCCCCAAACAGCTTGCCTCATCCCACCTTTCAGGTGGGATTTTATTAACATGAATTTGTCACGGTCGTAATAATCTCATGCTAGTTGTGGATAACTTTGAAAGGCCACGCCTTTTTAGGTAAAGAAGAAGATATTAAGACATTATAATCGCGGCCGCGATGAGTGTGTATTAGCACAATTTGGAAAAAATGTAATATACTTAAGATATGGAAGAGAATACCCAACTAAGTGCCGATGTGGTGAAATTGACTGACAAGGTCAAGGTGGCTCAAATTCCCGATGATTTAAGGATCAAGCTGGACGAAATGCTGTTACGGCTGACTCGATCTGCCAAATATGGCAATTATGCCGCCGAATTTGAAAACATGGCCCGGTATATTGATTGGGTGCTGGCTTTACCTTGGCAAAATGCAACCCAAGATATTTTGGATTTGGGACACGCCCGGCAAATCTTGGATAAACATCACTATGGCCTGGGAGACTTAAAAGACCGGATTTTGGAATATTTGGCAGTGATGATGCTCAATCAAAAACAACCCGAGGCCAATTTCCGCGCCCCCATCTTACTTTTGGTGGGACTTGTTGGTACCGGCAAAACTACTATTGCCAAATCTATTGCAGAATCCATTGGCCGCAAGTTTGTGCGGGTGCCTTTTGGTGGGATGGGTTCGGCTTTGGATTTACGTGGCCAATCTCGGGTTCATCCTGATGCCGAGCCCGGATTAATTGTCAAGGCTCTAAAACTAGCAGGCTCAAATAATTGTGTAATATTGCTGGATGAAATAGATAGAGTGGCTGAATCTACCAGATCCGATATTATGGGAGTCTTAGTCGAACTTCTGGATCCTGGACAAAATTTTGCTTTTACTGATCATTATCTGGATTATCCATTTGATTTATCCAAAGTGATGTTTATAGCCACAGCCAATAATACCACCAATGTCAGCACCGCAGTCATGGACCGGTTGGAACCAATTATGATGCCAAGTTATACCGACGAAGAAAAAACTACTATTGCCCGCGACTATGTCCTGCCCAAAGAATTAAAGACGGCCGCTCTGCCTGAGGGGACCATTAAATTTGACGAATCTGTCTGGCCCAAGCTGGTCAGGCCATTAGGATTTGATGGGGGCATCCGGACTCTGGAACGGACAATTCAGGGGGTCGTCCGCAAAATTGCCAGAATGTATGTGGAAGGCAAAGCCAAGTCTTTCTATATTACCCTCGACAACCTCAAACAATTTTTACCGACTTACTAATAGAGTATAATTAACTCATGGCTACTGATCAAATTATATCTCAAATTAAACCCATTTTACTAAAATACGGCGTTACCAAGTCCGATCTTTTTGGCTCATATGCCCGTGGGGATTTCAATGATCAAAGCGATGTAGATATTCTTATTTCTCCCCCAGATGATATGTCACTCTTTGGATTGGTAAAATTACAGTCTGAATTAATTGAAATCTTGGGAAAAGATGTCGATGTGGTTAGCTACGATTCAGTAAATAAATATATCAAAAAATACGTTTATCAAAGCATCCAGCTAATATTATGACAAAAGATCCGTTTGTATTTGTGCACCATATAGACGATGCAATCACAAAAATAGAAACCTACAAGAAAGATTGTTCGACTTTTGAAGAATTTATTTCAGATACAAAAACTCAAGACTCAATAATTAGAAATCTTGAAAGATGAAATTGCGTGATTGTTTTTGGTTTTTATCTTCATTTTTAGTTAGCAGACTTTTTAATATATTCTTTTACAGAATAACTAACAATGGACAAGATTCTTTATATAACAATTGGTTTATGAATAAATTTGACCACTGGCAATTTGGGTTATTGATGATAATTGTGGGAATTATCTTAAAAAACAAATATAGAAAATATTTTGTTCTGATTGGTTTGGGATTATTTATTGAAGATTTTACTTTTATTATATGACAATTGAGGAAAAGAAAATTGAACTGGAGAAGATTGCCCGGGAGATCAGAGAATTTACGGGCTTGGAAATTGCCAAGAATTGTACTAATTCCGTGCCAGGAGAAGGTAGTCCCGATACCCAAATTTTGTGCATCGGTGAAGGGCCGGGACATCACGAAGACCAACGGGGTCGGCCGTTTGTGGGAGTATCTGGACAGCTTTTGCGCAGAACTCTTTCTGAAATTGGTATTTCCCCTGAGAGTGTTTTTATTACCAATATCATAAAGTTTAGGCCTCCGGATAACCGTGATCCTGATCCTTCAGAAATCGAGGCCTGTCGTGATTGGCTAGACCGGCAAATTCAAATAATTGAACCAAAAATTATCGTTACTTTAGGTCGCTTTAGCATGGGAAAGTTTTTGGAAAACGTGACTATTTCTCGGGTGCATGGACTGCCTAGACAAATAACCTTTTTAGATAAGACGTACATTTTATTTCCCATGTTTCACCCAGCGGCGGCTCTTCGAGGAACCAGTATGATGAATGAGTTTAAAAACGATTTTGTGAAACTCAAAGAGTTTCTAGAAACAGTTAACCAGCCAGTGGCGATAGAAACAAATATAGAGGATAATATAAGTCAATTGGGACTATTTTGAAATTATGGAAAATAAATTGAAAATTATCTCTCTGGGGGGGTTTGGAAATGTCAATTCCAATATGTTTGTTTACGAATTGGAAGATGAGATTTTGTTGGTTGACTGTGGCATTGGGTTTCCCACAGAAGAGATGCTGGGAATAGATATTCTGATCCCGGACTTTAGTTACCTGAAAGGCAAAATTCACAAAATCAAAGGCTTGATACTGACACACGGTCACGAAGACCACATCGGCGCACTTCCCTATATCCTGCCCCAAATTCCCAATGTCCCAGTCTATGCCAGCAGGTTTCCGGCTCACCTGATCATGGCCAAGCTGGCCGAATACAAAGGTATGCCCAAAACCATAAATGTTTTTAATCCGGGAACACCGCTTCTTTTAGGTAAATTTAAAATTACTTCAGTGCGGATTTCTCACTCCATCCCCGACTCCACAAACTTGATTATTCAAACACCCCTCGGAACTATCTATCATGGCAGTGATTTTAAGATTGATTTCACTCCGCTAGATGGAGTATTGCCGGAATTGGGTAAAATCGCCGAAGCAGGGAGTAAAGGAATACTCTTGATGTTGTCTGATAGTTTGGGTAGTGACAAACCAGGCTATACACCGTCTGAAAAGACATTAAACGATATGTTTGAGCGGGAAATATCGCATTGCGATGGCAAGTTTATTATGACTACCATTGGCAGTAACATCAGTAGATTCAGTCAGGTGATTACGGCCGCAATTAAGCATGGCCGCAGAGTGGCCATATCCGGCCGTTCGATGGAACGCAATATCAAAGTTGCCTTGGAATTGGGATATATGAAAGTTCCCAATGACGTATTTGTGGATCTAAAAGAAGTCCGGAGGTTACCGGCCAAAAATGTCTGTGTTTTGATGGCCGGAGCTATGGGCCAAGTCGAGTCGGCACTGGGAAGATTGGGATCCGGTGAACACCGTGATGTGGAAATTAAAGCGGGCGATAAAGTTCTCTTTTCATCTACTCCTATTCCAGGCAGTGAATCCGATGTGGAGAATTTGATTGATTTATTGACGGAGCTTGGGGCAGATGTGGTTCACTCGGGTTTAGTAGACGGCCTGCATGTCTCGGGACATCCTCATCAACAGGAACTATTGTTGATGATGAATTTAGTCAAGCCTAAATATTTATTACCGATGGGCGGAACTTATCAGCACATGTATCAATATGCAAAACTGGCAAAATCTATGGGCTATTCAGCCGATAAAATATTGTTACCTAGGCACAGTCAGACAATTGAAGTTTATCCTGATAATGTCAAAATTGGTCCGGTGATTCCAATTCGGAAAATAATGGTGGACGGATTGGGTGTTGGCGATGTGGGAAATGTGGTCTTGCGGGATCGTCAGACATTGGCCAAAGAGGGCATGGTGGTCGCTGTTATTGAAGTTGACCAAAACGATCTGGGCAAAATCATGAACATTGACCTGATTAGCCGGGGATTTGTCTTTGCCAAAGATGCCGGAGATTTACTGACCCGTGGAGCTGACGAAATCAAGACCGCGGTGGCCGGTAAATCTGGCAAAATTGATTCCGACCGCTACATCAAAAGTATAGTCACCGATGTCCTTGAACGTTTCTTTTTCCAAAAGACTGCCCGCCGCCCCATGATTTTACCGGTGGTGGTGGAGGTTTAAACCTTTAACAAACCCCAAGCCCCAAATCCCGATTCTCAATAAAATCTCAAATCTCAATAAATCAACTTACACTGATTTTACCAAAAATTCTGATTAATTCTTTGCATTCATTAATTAACCAGTCTAAATCAGGACTACTTATTTCTAACCCTTCTTTAATTATTCCCAACCAATACAAAGTTTCTTTGGCTTCCTTCTTACAAATCATTATTTTATGAATAAAATCTTTTTTGGATTCTCCACCATCCGCTTCGCGATAATTTGCTCCAATAGAAGTACCTGATCTCATTGCCTGCATAACCGAAGTCTGAACCAAGGGGTCTTTAGATAGAGTTCTCAGAAACTTAATTAGTCTCTTAGAGAACTCAAAAGTTCTTTCACCTAAGTTAAATTTCTTATTTGGAACTTGATCCATTGTTTTATTGTAACTTATTTGGGATTTGAGATTTGAGGATTGTGGTTTGCTCACAATTTTAAACTTTTAAAATTGCGAGGAAAGCTTCCTGGGGGATTTCGACACGGCCCACGGATTTCATGCGGGTCTTGCCTTTCTTTTGAATCTTTAGCAGTTTATCTTTTCGGGTCTGATCCCCACCAGAAAGCTTGGCAATCACATCTTTCCTATAAGCCTTGATATCAGCTCGCGCCACGATTTTACCCCCAATGGCCGCCTGTATAGCTACTTCATATTGTTGTCTAGGAATGGCTTCATGCAATTTGTCTACCAGCAATTTGCCTACATAGTTTACATTTATTTTCGGAACAATCTGAGAAAATGCATCTACCCGCTCAGTATTAACCAAGATGTCTAAACGGACCAGGTCAGATGTTTTAAACCCCGTTACTTCATAATCAATAGTCGCATAGCCTGAAGATATACTTTTTAACCGGTCATAAAATTCACGGATCATTTCGGCAAACGGCATCTGATAGACCAAGCTGACTTGGGTTCCGATATAAGTCATATCTTGTAATTCAGCCCGGCACGACTGACACAGCTGAATCACCGGCCCCACAAAATTATCAGGAACAAAAACCGTAAGTCTGATCATCGGTTCCCGGATTTCTTTTATTTGTGATGGATCCGGCAAGGCAGAAGCCTGGTTAATAGTTATTAGTTCATGGTTCATAGTTAATATTTGGTAAGAAACTGATGGCGCGCAGGCGATCAAGGTCAGATCAAATTCCCGTTCCAATCTCTCTTGGATAATATCGGCATGTAATAATCCTAAAGCTCCAATTCTAAAACCATTACCGAGTGCCGGTGAATGCTCCGGAAAATAAGTCAGGGCCGAATCAGTCATTTTGAGTTTTCCCAAGGCTTCACGCATCGGATTAATTTCTGCCCCAATGGTCGGGTAAAAACTAATAAAAACCACAGGCATTATCGGACTGTATCCCGGTAATGGGTTATTGATTAATTGGTTACTTAGCGTATCACCGACATTTAGAAGAGAAATATCTTTTAGTGATGTCACGACATATCCCACTTCTCCGGCCGATAATTTTTCCACTGTTTTTCTTTGGGGCGCAAATATTCCTACTTCAATGGCTTTTGTCCAAGTCTTGGTCCCCAAAAGCAAAAGTTTATCTCCGGCTTTTATTTCACCATCAACCATTCTGATCCAAGCCACCACGCCCAGATGGGTGTCATAATTAGAATTAAAAACGAGTGCTCTGGTTACATGGGTTTTGGTTAGTTGGTTATTTGGTGGGGGAATTTTTGCAATAATTTGATTAATTAAAGTGTCTACTCCAGTGCCTGTTTTGGCTGAGACTTTGAGTATTTCTTCCAGGTAAAAACCAAATATCTGCTGCATTTGTAAAATTGTCTTGTGAATTTCGGCGATTCCAATATCTATTTTGTTGACAACCGGGATAATGACCAACCCCAATTTTTTGGCTTGATTGTAATGCGCCAGTGTCTGGGCCTGGACGCCTTGGGTCGCGTCCACGAGCAATATCACACCTTCACAAGCAGCCAGTGATCTGGATACTTCATAACTGAAATCTACATGGCCGGGGGTATCAATTAGATTTAATATATATTCTTTATAAATCATGCGGACGGGTGCCAATTTGATAGTAATTCCCCTTTCGCGTTCAATGGGGTTGCTATCTAGCATTTGCTCTTTGAGGTCACGCTTGGAGACCGTGCCTGTAAATTCCATTAGTCTATCGGCCAGAGTGGATTTGCCATGATCCACATGTGCCACAATAGCGAAATTTCTAATATTCATCATTTTGATTTTTTGAAGTTAGAAAGTAGAAGTTAGAACTTTGATATTTTTGATATTTTGATAAATTGATCAAAGTATCAAGAAATCTAACTTCAAGTATCTAACCTCAAACTTCTACCTTCAAGACATCACATATAACTAATTTTGCTCACTCGTCGGTAAAATAATCGGCTCGGACTGGGCAGGGGCTTTGAGATATTCACGCCAATTCCCGATTTTATGAACAAGCTTTAGGACTATTGATAATTGAGAAATGTCAAATATTTTTGATAGGGCAAAATATAGACCCATTCCAATTACCGAGGTAATTACAGTCAGGATTAAGAGGGGCAGGGTCCTGGTAGTATCAAATATATATTGATCCAGAAGTCGCATCGGAAGCCACAATCCAAAGCCTGTAATAATTCCTATTACCGCCATTTTGCCAAGCGGCAACCAAGCTTCCGCGGGGATTCTTTTGTCGGGAAAAGTTTTGTATGCCAAGACTGTAGTCAAAATTATCATTTCAGCAATGGCGGTAAGCGAAATTGCCAAGGCAATCCCCAAAATTCCCCATCCCCATAATTTGACAGTCAGAATACTGAAAAGCACATTAAATATCGCTCCCCCCAGACCAATAATCAGTGGAGTTTTGGTATCATGCAAGGCATAAAAAGCTCGGATGACCAGCTGTGTGACCGCATAAAACACCGCCGATACCATTAAAATCGCCATTGTTTTACCGGTCAACAAAGTTGCCTCCCATGGAAAAGTCTTGGCCCCAAATACAAGTCTCACGATTGGGATACGTAATACTATAAATAGTACGCATACCGGAAGCGCCAAAAATACTACCTGTAGACAAGCATCGGTTAGTGTTTTTCGAAAATTTTCCCAGTCTTGTTTTGCCACTTGGGCCGAAAGTGACGGTAAGGCCGCCTGGCCAATGGTGGCACCAAACAAAAGGGTGGGTACTGCATACAACAAACGGGCCACATTAAACAAAGATAAAGATCCGGCCGCCAATAATGATGACAGCATGATAGCGACAAATTGTTCTATCTGGTCAATTCCCATAGCCAAGGCTCTTGGTGGCATAAGTCTGGCTACTTCCCACACTCCCGGAAAACGGATATTAAGGCTTAGTGATGGACGGAAGCCGAGAGACAAAGCTGCCGGTAATTGAATGAGCATATGCAGGGCTGCTCCTAAGACCATACCCACCGCCGGCGCATAGATCCCTAGGGTTTTGGACAAAAAGACTATTCCCAAAATAATCCCCAGATTATAGGCCAATGGCGCAATCGCCGGAATGAGAAAACGCTCCCGAGACTGTATCATCCCCGTCAAAAACCCGGAAACACAGAAAAATATTTGTGCCATTAGCATAATTCGCAATAAATTGGCCATGATTGAGATCTGGGATAGAGAAAAGCCAGGGGCGACAAATCCAGCCAGGGGCTTGGCAAAAATAAATATTATTATGCTTATACATACAAAGGCTAATAAAATTACATTCAATGTAATGCCCGCCATCGTCCAGGCTTGATGTTCATTCTTGGATAAATATTTACTAAAAATTGGTATAAACGCGGCAGATAATGCCCCCATGACCAAGAGTTGAAATATAGTCTCGGGAATAATCATCGCAGCATAATACACATCCAAAAGTGCGGCATTTCCGCCAAAGAAATAGGAAATCAATAGACGCGACTTGACCAAACCCAAGAGATGCGCTAGACCATAAGTGATCATAATAATGAAAGCTGCAGATAGAATACTGGATTGTTTACGTAGCATTAGTTCGCGCATTATGTTATTATAGCTTCACTATGCCAATAACTGTAGGGGCTATTCGTAAACAACGGGCTGACAAACGCAAAGCCCTTTTAAATTTGAAAGCCAAAGCCAATTTTAAGCAGGCAGTAACGGTGTCTCGCAAAAAACCCACTCCCACCAACTTGAAAAAAGTCTTTTCTCAGCTGGACCGGGCAGCCAAAAAGCATGTCATTCACAAAAACAAAGCTGCCCGCTTGAAATCCCGGCTTGCAAAACTGCTATAATTAGCTTTAATGTCTGCCCAAAAACAATCACCTCTGAATCTTCTACCCAAAACTGAATTTGAAATGTCTTTTTGGGGCCGTTTTCTCAAATGGTCTTTGACTGCCGGCCGGTATATTATCATCCTGACTGAGCTTGTAGTCATTATGGCTTTTATGTCCCGGTTTAAACTTGATCATGATTTATCAGATCTTAATGATGCGATTTTGGGAAAGCAAGCCTTATTAGAGGCTTCTACTAACACCGAAAAAGTATTGCGCTTGACACAAGCCAGGTTAAGTTTGATAGATCAAAAACTTAAAATCAGTCCTGTTCCCAGTGAAGTTATTTCAAAAATAACTAGTTTTCTTCCGGCCGGAACCACTCTAAATTCAACCACTCTCGTAGCTTCGGACCTGACCCTCGATATAACCACTGTTTCAGAAGCCGGGATTAGGACATTTGTCCAGGCCTTGCTGGCCGACAAAATGTTTAAGTCGGTCGATTTAACCAGTGTAATCTCCGACTCTGAATCCGACATTAAATTTGTTATAAAAGCTAAGCTCTAAAATATGGCCGTTGATTACCGAAACAGTCTCTTGCGTTACCGGAAATATTTGCAGGTGGCAAGTAAACGTCCTTTGTGGCGGGCCACCTTGTTTGTCACACTATCTCTTTTACTTCTTATTGTCTTAGTCCTTTTTGCCCTCCGGCCTACCTTGAATACTATTGCGGGTTTGGTAGGTGATATCCGAACCAAAAAGGATATTTTGACCCGTTTGGATTCCAAAATTTCCAATATGCAAAAAATGGTTATGACTTACCAAAGTATTCAAAACGAAATTTATCTACTGGACGAGGCAATGCCCATAGGCTCCCGGTTTTTTGCAGTCGGAAATTATTTACGGTCTATTGGGGCTGAGAATATCAGTCTTGGTAATATCAATTTGTCTTCAGGTACTCCTCCTGACCAAAGTTTGTCAAAAATTGAATTTTCAATGACTTTTGGCGGTAGTTATCAACAAATTGGTGACTTGCTGTATAAGGTTGAAAACAGCCGGCGCCTGATGTCTATTACCAGTCTTGCAATTTCTAAAAATACCAATGATATACTTAGTGCTAATATCAAAGGCACGGCTTATTTTATTTTTGAAAATTACGAACCATGAAAAAAACGCATTCTTACGACCGCGACATTGTAACTCTGCTGGTAATTACTTTGTTTACCTTATGTTCCTGGGTTGGTTTTGAGGTTTATCGAACATTTACCACAGCTAATATCTCCGATGTCTCTGCCCGTCTTTTGCGTCCACTTGATCCAAGTCTAAATACTGCGGTATTATCTGCTTTAAAAGATCGCCTGCCATGAGACCAAGACCTATTACAATCCCCACTATTTTAGGATTATTGATAGCAATCGGCGGATTGACCGCTGGTTTGTGGCTCTTAAAGGGACCATCCAGCTTTGGAGTTCGAGCTTCGGGGGATGAAATTCCCATAGACATACGGACGACAAATATTACTGATAATTCCCTGACTGTCTCCTGGACCACCGCCAAAGCTACATCGGGTTTTGTTAAATACAATGACTTAGTCGTTTCCGATGACCGTGATCAAGAACGCGGAAATGTAGGCAATTATTTTACACATATCATTTCGCTACGGGGGCTAAAATCATCCACTGGTTATAAAATCAAAATCGGCTCGGGTAAATCTCAAAGCAACGAGCAAATTGTCACCACCGGACCAACTTTACGTAACCCTCCTCCCGCTGACGTCATTTATGGCCAAGTAAACACTTTGGGTGGTGATCCGGCCGATGGAGCATTAGTTTATGCCCAGATACCGGGAATGGTTTCTCAGGTAGCTCTGGTCAAGGCCTCAGGATCCTGGGTCATTCCTCTATCTCTATCTCGAACCTCCGATCTAACTAGCTATGCTCCTTACGACCGGGAATCTACACAAATAACTTTGTTTATTCAGGCGGGGCCACTGGGAACGTCAACAAAATTATTATCTTTGGCTGATGCCAGACCAGTTAACCCCATCATCTTAGGCCAATCAACCAATCCTCAAATTTCAAATGTCCAATCATCATCACCCACGCCGGAAACCACACCAATATCAAAATTTTCCGGAAGCGCATTGAATGCGTCGGTAACGACCAAAGAATCCAAAATAAAATTAAATTCAATTAAACCCGTAGTTACAGGCGTTGCCCCGCCTAATGCTGTTCTGAAAATTGAAGTTAATTCTAGTCATCAAATCCAAGCGACTGTAAAAACCGATAAATCTGGAAAATTTACTTATAAAATTCCCGAAGGACTGGAGCCCGGCGAACACACCATTACGATTAGCACTGTCGTCGATGGTGTAATCCAAAAAGTTACCAAGTCATTTATTGTCGAGGCTGCCGCGGGCACAACTACCATTCCCAATTTTACGGCGACCCCGTCTGCCAAACTCAAACCCAGTCCCACCCCCATTCCCCGTGTAGCTTATCCGGCAGAAACAGACCAACCCGAATCTGGAAACTTCGAATTCAGTTTGTTTCTTCTCACATTGGGTGCTATTCTTATATCTGCAGGATTATTTAATTTTAAAAATTTAAATATTAAAAATGGATAACACATCACACTTAAACTTATCTACCGAAGATACTACTCCTGTGGCTTCTGCCCCTGTGCAATCCAATCCACCTCCCGCTCCAGCAATTTTTCTCCCTGCTGCAGCAGGGAGCGGTGTTAATGTAGTTAAAAAAGGCTCCGGTGGTCCAAAAATAAAATGGGGCAAGGGCGCAAAGGCCATGCTGGCCGGTAGCATTTTGGCATTGGTTTTGTTGGTTGGGGGAATAATTGGCGGTACCAAATTATCCCAGCAACCCCAACGGCCCAAAGTTCAAGCTGGTGGTGGTTGTTGTGGCCCATGGGATTGTGGCGGTGGTCAATATTGCGCCGGGGCAAATTGTCAAATAGAAAATAATCAAGTAAAAGGCGGTTGGGGTTATTGTGCTGGTGGAGAAAATCGGGACAGGTCGGCAGGTGAAATAGCACAGGATTATATAAACGCCAGTCAAGGACAAAAAGATGGTGGTCAATCCGCAGTAGAAATCGTTAATAATGCTGTTCAGACTGTAAATAATCCAGTTGTTAACCCCCAAACTACCATAAACGATATTACTAGATTCTTTGGAAAAAAAGATTTTGATGCCATTAGAACAGCTGCCAATTTGTCTACCGATCCTACTGAAAATCAGATTCGAAGTGCCTTAAATAATCCTGCATCGAACCAGATATTGTATAACGCCCTTGTTAATACAAATAATGTAGCTGTAAAGGATATTTGTGATCTTGGTTTAGTAATTTGCGCTCCTCCCCCACCAGCGGCAACTGTTGTTGATCTCAATAGTGCACAATATGTCCAATCGGCTCTTCCAAAAGCATGTTATAAATCCAACGGATCGGTAGATACTTCAGGCGCTTCGACCTTCACATATAAAGGAAAAATCTGGAATTGTGTTTGTTATAATTCTAATGGAAAACCAGTAATTCAAAATGAATCTTGTACAGGAGCACCAAATTTAAGCGACAGGTTTTCATCAGATGGAATTACTTTTAATATTCCAATGGGATGTGTTGGGGTCAGATACACATGTCCTGATGTAAATTCACTCACGACCGGATGCAGTGGGAAAGATCCAAATAAAGGTTATCAAGAAGTCAGGGGTGGATCATTAACATTTTTGAATAATTTTTGTGGAACACAACAATTAGACATCTCGTGCGATACAAGCGCTTCTAGTTTTGATGCCTTCAAAAGTATTTATACTTGCGGAACAACTACTCCATTAGTTTCAACAAGCGAAAAAAGTTATTGTAATGGTCCGTGTACACCAGGTGGAGATAGTTGCAATACCGGATTGAGTTGCCAGAGTAGAGATAGTAAAAATGTGTGTTGGGGGGCGGTATGCGAAGGATTTAGTGCACCCCAGGTAACGACACAGAGTAATTCCACCCCTACTCCCACTGTTCCACCGGTGGGGCCGACGCCAACACCCATACCACCAGGATCTTCTTTTCAATGTCAGTTGATACAAATATTAAGGGGCGGGAGTATGATTACACCTGATCAGATTCAAATAAATGACAATATAGTTTTCAGAGGTTTTGCTTCGGCGACCGGAACTACTGTCTCGGCGATGTTGTTTACTGTGACGATAAATGGGGTAGCTCAGGCCCCGGTGAGTAGACCTGCTACTCTGGTTGGCGGACAATACCAAGCCGATTATCCATACACAATTTCGCAAACTACCAGTTATTCAGCCAGTGTGGTTCCGGTGTCACCATAATCACACAATTTTCAATTTCTAATTTTCAATTTACAATAAAATTCCAATTAATCAATTTTCAAACAGTTTGATAATTGAATCATTGAAAATTCAATGAAAATTTAAAACTGAAAATTGAAAATTAATAAATATATGAACGATGATATAAAAGTCTTTAAGCCCGAGCGGAAATTTAATCTTCCGAAATTACCAATGCCAAAAATCGGTCCGAAAATGCTGATGGCAGCGACAGTCACTCTGGCTTTGTTGGCCATCGTCACTGCAGGTCTTCTGACCCGTAAACAATCCACCAAGCAATTTGTTCCCCAGCTAACTGCTGCAGCCACCACCGCTACTATCTCTGATAATTTCAGTGGTGCTGTTATTGATTCTACTAAATGGCAAATTTTTACTAATGGTGTGGGATCCACAATCACTCAATCATCTGGAAACCTGGTAATCAATATTCCTGTTCAAACAACACAACAATTTTCGGTTTTACGATCTGTTCAAACCATAACTGGTGATTTTAGTGTAAATGTAGATTTTGTAAGCCTCACCACCGGTGATTCAGGATCAGAGGAACTTACTTTGTTTGGGACAGGACAGGCTAGAGCTCGAGTGAGTAGATATAAAAGTCCAACTGGGGAAAGAATTGAGGGCGGTTTTGATTCTGGTACTCCTGTTTCGATAAATTTACCCGCTGGTACTGGAAACGTTTCAGTAAGAATAATCCGTGTCGGATCGGTAATTCAGACATTCTATAATGTGGGTTCTGGTTTTATATTAATAGCTTCTAATAATACTGGCTATACTGGAGATGGAGTATTTGATTTATATTCGGTAGTATTTTCTCCACAATTCCCTGCAACAGTTGCAACATTTGATAATTTTACGGCCCAGGTGAATTTGGTGGGAGCGCCAACGCCGACGCCAGGAACGCCAGCAGCTTGCACCACCAGTTTTACTGTACTAGCTTTGTCACCGACACCGACACCGTTTCCAACACCCACTCCCACGCCAACGCCCACGCCGACGCCAAGTCCCACTCCAACAACCAGCCCAACGCCCACACCCACCATCACTCCTACGCCTACACCAATAACCGGATGCGGCTTTGCATGCAATTCCAATACTGATTGTCCATCGACCATGGTTTGTTATGTGAGTGCCTGCCGCAATCCGTCTTGCGTCACTTCAGCCAACTGTATTTGTGGTGGAGCAGCCACACCTACCCCTTCGCCTTCGGCTTCGGTGGGCACAAGCACTCCTACCCCAGCTCCACTGACAAAATTAACCCAAGCTGGATCAGTTTTGGGTACTTGGACTGTGTCAATTGCAGGAATTATCATGGTGGCTTTTGGAGCTTTAATGCTAGCATTCTAATAACTTATGATGTTTTGAAGATAGATGTTAGAAGTTAGATCGTTGAAGGTAGATATTTTGATAATTTGATATACTAAACAAATGATAAAGACCTTTAGAGATTTGGATATTTATAACGAAGCTTTCGAACTGCAGTTTGAAGTTGAAAAAGCTTTACAAACTTATCCTGCTAGTGAGACTTATTTGTTAGTTGATCAATCAAAGCGTTCTTGCCGAGCGATTCCTGCTCTGATTGCTGAGGGTTGGTCAAAACGTGAGACGCTAAAAGAATTTCAGAAATTTCTAAGAGATGCTATTGGTGAATCAAATGAATTAATAAATCATTTAATGGTTGCGAACCGAAAAGGTTTTATTAAAGATACATATTTGATAGAGAGATATGAAAAACTAGGTGGAAAAATAAATAATCTCAAAAATAATTGGCAAAATTACCCAAAGTAACACAGTGTAGATATTTTGGTTATTTGATTATCAATAATTCAAGATATCAAAAACGTCAATATTCTAACCTCTACCTTCCAACATCAAAAAATCTAGTAAAATGTTCGTATGTTAGGATTAATAGTAGCGTTTGCTTTGCTGACGAGACTCTGGAATCTGCATTTACCTACTGGCTATTATTTTGACGAAGTGTATAACGCATTTACTACCCAAGAAATTGCCAAAGGAAATATCCGGGTGTATGAGTGGTTTCACACTTCGCCGGTTCCCGGTACCGCCTATGGCTGGACCCACCCACCTCTGGCCAAGCTTCTCTCGGCTATTGGCATTTTAGTTTTTGGAGATAATTCATTTGGTTGGAGAATTGCTAGTGCTGTAGCTGGCACGGGTGTAATTTATCTGACTTATTTAGTAGCCAAAGAACTTATGGATCGTAAATATGCCCTGATTACAGCCTTACTGGCTAGTTTAGATGGATTGATATTAGTCCAATCCCGCATCAACATGAATGATATATTCGCCCTATTTTTTATTATGCTGGTGTTTTATTTTTTTATAAAAAAACGATTATTATTATTGAGTATTAGTCTGGGACTGCTTATTGCTACTAAATGGACAGGGCTATATGCTCTGGCAATTTTTGGATGGCGGAAAAATATTTTTGGTATGATAATTATTATTTTGGGAATCTATCTTTTATCTTATTCACAATACTTTATTTTAGGTGGAACCCTAGCTAATTTTTTGGAACTACAAAAGCAGATGTGGTGGTACAACACTAGTCTGGCCGCCACTCACACTTATCAATCGGCTTGGTGGACATGGCCTCTTGACCTTCGTTCCGTCTGGTACTATGTCAACTATCAATCAAATACTATTGCAAATATTTATGCTTTGGGTAATCCAATTATTTTTTGGCTGGGAATTCCGGCTGTTGTTTATGCGCTTTTCAAACGCCAGTGGATAATAATTGCAGGGGTGTTAACATTTTGGCTTCCGTGGGCCAGGGCTCCCCGAATTATGTTTTTGTATCACTTTTTGCCATCAGTTCCGTTTATTTGTATAGCATTGGCGTATGCAATGTCACAGATAAAAAATAAATATCTAACCATTGGAATTTGTGGTTTGGCCATTGGAGCTTTCGTATATTTTTATCCATTGTGGACAGGAATTCCAATACCCAAAGCTTTAGTTAATCAATTTTTCTGGCTTCCCGGATGGAAATAGTAGCTATTACATTAGTCATATCCACCATGGTTGCCACTTGGGCATCTTTTCTGGTTTCATTATTAGTTAAGGATTTAATTATATGGCCGGCTATATTAGGTTTTGTTATTACATTTATTGTAATAATTAAGTTTATAAAAATTACATCCTCTGTGTCCTGGATCCTGTTTCCTGTGACTATAATCGGTTGGTCAATTTATTTAATTAAATTATTTTCCCAAATGTTAGTTGAGACACCTGAAGGGATTTGGGCAGGCGGATCCAATGTCTGGGGTGATTGGGCCGGACACATCGGCTACATTGCTAATTGGCTGTATGGAGCCAATTGGCCGCCACAAAACCCGTGGTACTCGGGTATTCGCTTGGCTTATCCATTTCTCTTTGATTACACCAGCGCTATTTTGGCTAAAATTGGATTATCCATACCGTGGTCCCTCCAGCTTCCGGGGATAATCTTTAGTATTATTCTCGTTATCTTACTTTACAAATTGACTATCAGAATTACAAAAAATAATACTGCTGCAGTGCTCGCTATTTGTATATTTATGTTTTCGGGTGGCTTGGGATTTATTTACCGCGACATCAAAGAAATGACCCATTCATACGAGCACAATATTCAATGGGTCAATTTTGTGATTTCCGAAATGATTCCCCAACGCGGGATATTAATTGGACTTACTGCAGCGATTTCTATTTTTATCCTCTGGAACTCCGGCTATTTTTTACTGGCAGGAATAGCCGCCGGTCTTATTCCCTTTTTTCATACCCATACCTATTTGGTTGTAATGGCCATATCTGGAGTATATTTTTTGTATAAACCACACAAAGTCTGGTGGAAGTTTTTTCTGCCGGCTATTATTTTGGCCATACCCCAATTATTATATTTTTTACCCCAAACATCCGGTTTTATCCGTTGGCAACCAGGCTGGATCGCTCATCTCAAAAATGACAATTGGCTATGGTTTTGGTTTAAAAATATCGGATTTATGCTCCCCTTATTACCGATTGCTTGGATTACCAGCTTTTTTAAATTTCGCCGAATATTCTGGCTTTATCTGCCATTTGTAATTATATTTGTGGTTTGCAATCTCTGGATTTTTCAGCCTTGGGAAAATGATAATAGCAAGATGTTGCGGTTTTGGTATTTGGGATCGGCAATCCTCGTGGGTTGGTATCTGACCAGAATCCCAAAACTCATTGCTCTAATATTATTTGTGGGAATAATATACTCGGGTGCATATGATGCAAGTTCTTGGCTGAATTTTGAAAAAAACAAGCTTCAGCTTTGGAGCCGGTCAGACATTGAGTCAGCCGAATTTATCAAAGCTAATACTACCCGAGATTCTATTTTTCTGACCAATGATAACCACAATCATTGGCTGGTAGATCTAGCGGGACGAAAAATAGTCTTGGGTTTTCGTGGATGGCTATGGTCGTGGGGAATAAACTATACTGACCGTGAAGCAGATGTACGCAAAATGTTTACAGGTGGACAAGATACGCCCGATTTATTGAAAAAATATTCTGTTGACTATATCCTGATTGGAGACGGGGAAAAAAGTAATTTCGATGCGAACGAAAAATATTTTGTAGATAGATATCCTCTACTTTTGGACGCCGGCAATCAAAAAATCTTTGACATAAACGGAAATCCGTGACCAATCGTCACCTATTGGCATCAGTACCCATTGAGAATCATATTTGGACAAGATGGGTGGATTATAAATCAAAGCCGGGTCGGAAATTCCGGTCGTGCGGATAGGTGTTTTGTAGACAGATAAACCCAATTTGATAATGGCTGGATACAAGTCTGGTGAAGCATCAGTCTTTACCAGTTCTTTGGCTAATTTTTGCAACTCAATAACTTTGAGGGGATTTTTGAGAATTTTTTCGCGAATGGCTTTTATGACCTGCTCCTGACGCTGACTTCTGGCAAAGTCCGATCCTTCGTCACTTTCTGAATATCGGGATCTGATAAACTTAAGTGCAGTTTTTCCATCCATTGACTGTCGACCAACTGTAAATTTAATAGTTTCATAACGGCATGTTTCGCATTCATCGGTTTCACGACCAGCAATTGGATATTTTTGGTCTTCAAAAGATTTTAATACCTCGACATCGACTCCCTTTAAGGCGTCAATTACTTTTTCAAAGCCAGAAAAATCTATGAGAACGGCGAAATGGATTGGTATACCCAATACTTCAGAGACAGTTGATTTTGTCAAGATAAATCCCCCTCCAACTTGTTTTTGTTCACCATAGTGATACATGGTATTGATTTTGGCTTGCAAACTTGTAATCCAGAGGTCGCGGGGCAGAGTTATAATTGCCACATCGGGCGGGTTGGATTGAACTGAGACTACAGCCATAGAATCAGTCAGGTCAGCCCCTTCATGAGCCCCGCCGCCTACACCCAAGATCAAAAAGTTGGTCCTTCCGTTGGACTGTGATAACTTAATTTGGATTAGCCTCCAAGCCGATTTACTAAATCCAAACGTTGGTAAGAAAATTAATTTAACGCTTGTTACCAATAGCAAAATACAGATTGTTAACAAGAGAGCCCGTTTTAGGTAAACCCGGGATAATAATTGGCGTTTGATACGGTTATAATTAAGATCCATGGATGCTATTTTACAGGGCATGAACAAGGCACAACAAGGGGCGGTTTGTTTTGCTGATACTCCCCTGCTTGTTTTAGCAGGAGCAGGCTCCGGCAAAACTAAAGTTCTCACTCACCGGGTTGCCTACTTAGTTAGAGATAGAGATGTGAGACTTGAGAATATTTTATTGCTTACGTTTACCAATAAAGCCGCTGAAGAAATGATAAAGAGAGTTAAGTCTATTCTCTCTAACTCTATCTCTATCTCAAATCTAGCCGGTGGGACTTATCATAGTTTCTGCGCCAAAATTCTAAGAAGATATTATCAAGAAGCAAGTTTAGATCAAAATTTTGTAATTTTTGATACTGACGATCAGCAGGACACCATGAAACAGGTCTTTCATAATTTGGGAATAGATCCCAAGACGACTAAAGTTTCATCAGTCTTGGGTGCAATTTCTTCGGCCAAAAATGAGCTGGTGAATTCACATGACTATGCCCAATACGCCAGAGGACAATTTCAAGAATTAGTCGCCCGTGCATATTTAGTTTATCAGCAATTATTGCATAAGTATCATGCTCTGGATTTTGATGATTTACTCGTTGAAATGGTCAAACTTTTGCAAAATAATTCGGAAGTTCTGGAAAAACTTCAAAAAATATATACCCACATTTTAATCGATGAATATCAAGACACCAACAAAGCTCAATTTCAAATTACCAAGTTATTGGCCAAGAAAGATCAACATTTAACTGTAGTTGGTGATTTTTCGCAAAACATTTATTCTTTTCGTGGAGCAGATTACCGTAACATGTTACGCCTAAACCAAGATTTCCCAAACCTAACAACAATTAATTTGGAACAAAATTATAGATCTACTCAAAATATTTTGGATGCAGCCAATTCTGTCATTTCCAAGAATAAAAACCACCCAGTACTCTCATTATGGACTGAAAAATCGGCTGGATCCAGGATTACGTTATTTGAAGCGGAAAATGAATGGAAAGAAGCAGAATTTATAGTAAATAATATTCAAAAATATTCTGATGTGGCGGTTCTTTATAGAACTAATGCTCAATCACGGGTACTAGAAGAAACATTATTACAAAACAATATACCTTATGTTTTGATCGGGGGCATAAGGTTTTATGAACGCAAAGAAATAAAAGATGTGCTTTGTTATTTGCGGCTTTTGATACATCCCGCTGACGAAGTCTCACATAAACGCGCAGAAAGAATCGGAAAAATCCGCCTGCGTGAATTATTAAATTCAAATATTGAATATATTGATAAAACCACGTTGGCAGTTTTGGAAAACGTCTTAAAAGCTACTAAATATTTGGAATTATATAACCCGGAATTCGAAGAAGACGCCGGAAGACTGGAAAATATCAAGGAATTATTTTCTGTGGCTAATCAACATCCAAATCTTAATGAGTTTTTGGAAAAGATCGCTCTCACCGAAAAAGAATCCAAAAAAACACAATCAACAGAAAAGGGCTATGTAACCTTAATGACTATGCACGCAGCCAAAGGGCTAGAATTTAAACATGTTTTTATAGTCGGTCTGGAAGAAGGATTATTTCCTCACTCTCGCACTCTACTGGATCCCTCAGAAATGGAAGAAGAAAGACGATTGGCCTATGTGGGAATTACTAGAGCGATGGACAAGCTTTATCTGACCTATACCAGGTCGAGAATGTGGTTTGGCCAAAGAAACAATAATGTCATTTCCAGGTTTATCTCTGATATACCGGAACATTTACTGGAGACAAATGTTCCGCCTGCGCCAAGGCTACGGCGAGACACGTGGGGTTTCGACGAAAGCGGTAATTGGCAATGGAAACCAGAAGACTAATTACATCAGTTGTTCGTGTCTGGGAAAAGTCGTGTGGTAACGGGTGTTTTTGTAAAATATTTTGATTAGGATATTCACACCCAAAACCACAAACAACAAGCCTATCAAATATATTACCCCAAAGGTGTTTACTGTTGGTAATTTATCACGGGAGAGATATCCTATAATTCCGGAAAATACCCCGATACTGGTAATTATCTGGAGTGATTGGATACTGGTATTCAGAGTCTTGGCCTCAATACTGCGCACAATGGCCAGAGAATCGTTTAGATATCTAATGGTCATATTCCAGAGTTCCTGAATATATTTATGGGTATCGGTTAGACCTTCAAATTTATATTTAAAGAGTACAGCCAAATCCTCCACGATTGAGAGTTGTTGAGCGATTGATGAACGGGTACTGATATATACAGTCATCTGGTTGATTCGGCTGGAAATGAGATTGATGGTGTATTGATAATTTTCAAACTTGGCGATCAAGCCCGACACCTGCCGGCCAGTAATATATTCCTGGCGCCGCAGGGCTGATATCTCCTCCCAAATTGTCCTATGGATATTTAGGTATTTTTCCAGTTGGTCCTTGAATTCCCGGAAAAATATTTGCATTCCGACCAGTCCTTCTGCTACTTCGCGCTTACCGGCAGGAGCAACCACGATAATATACTGAGGCGTTTTGTGTACGGTAATTCCCTGTGAACTAATGACACTATACGCCTGACCATATTTTTCGATTTCTATCTTGCCAGACGTCACCACCAAAGTTGGATGAACAGTTTGGATATTCGCAAGAACTTTTGGAGTAGGTGCCCCCAAGCTAAAAATATATGAGACTGCCGGATGAAGTCTCTGGTTGTAATAGTTCTCCAATAAACTCTTTCCTGCGGCAACGTCAGCCGTTTCTGTTTCCAATATATACAGGCCATCCTCATAATATTTGAGAATTATTCCGGAATTGGTTTGGCCTTTTATATATTCCAGAAAATCATATTGCCTCTCCACAGATACCAAGTCCAAACCTTGTTTTAGCTCCTTGAGTTTTTCGGTTGATAAATTTAGTTGGGATTTACCATAAGCAAACAAATCAAAAAGCTCAGTCAAATGCAATGTTGTCCGCTGATACCAGCCGCCAAAATAAATTTTCATACATTAATAATACACCGATTTTTTAAATTCCGCTCGTTTTTTGAATAAATTTTCCCTAAAACCGCCTTTTTCAACAAAACTTTTCTGAATTCCTGCTAAAAAGCGATCCATGAGAAAACTCTCCTTTGTACACAATGTAATCATTAAATTTGCAAACGCTTCGCGGTCTCCGAAGTCTATCTCATAAGACCCATGAGCCTCATGGGTCACATGAGTCCCATGTGGATTAATTAGAATTCCTCGTAGTCGAAGAACCCGCGGGTCATCTTTCTCCCAGAGTTTCAAGCTATTTTTCCAGAGGAAATCTTTATAATCCTCAATTAGCTCTCCAAAACTAGCACGGGAAACACCTGTCAGTTTCAGGTTGCTTTCGGCGGAATTCTCAAGCGACCCCTCCACCAGATTCTGTTTACAACTACGTGCAGCTTGGATCATTTGGTCAAATGTTCGCGAAAACTTATCGATGTAACGCTCACAAAAAATTGTATTTAAATTAAATATTTCCACTGCCAACCAATAAACAAGCGTATTTTCTATTCCTCCGGTCATGTTACTCATAAGTCGCATGAGACCCATTGGTCTCATTACTTAATGATATATCAAATTGTATAATCAATACATGAGTCATCCTTTGCAATCAAGAGAGTGGGGGGAATTTAGAGCTGAAAATGGAAACTTGGTTTCTAGAGTCAATAATTTCCAAATCATTTGGAGCAGAATTCCTCACACCAAATATTATTTTGGAACACTTTTAAAGTCTGATATTCCCACCCTAGAAGATATAGACTTATTTAGGACAGAAAGCAAAAAAATAAATGGCATTGGTATAAGAATTGAACCTAACGTACAAAGCGGGATGCTTCCCGAAGGATTGATTAAGGGGAGACGATTCTTTACACCGCAGACTTTCTGGTTGGACTTAACTAAGACTGAAGAGGAGCTGTTGAAAAACATGCACCCCAAGGGACGTTATAACATCAAGGTGGCTCAAAAGCACAATGTAAAAGTTTATGAAGATAGTTCAAAATTTGATATATTTCTTAGACTTATGAATGACACCCAAAACCGCCAAGGCTTCTATGCCCATGATGAAAAATATTTTAGAAATATGTGGACCTATCTCAAGGGAGATATTGCTCATTTGTTTGTGGCCGAATATCAAAATGAGATATTGGCTGTTTGGATAATTTTCAAATATAAGGACACTATTTATTATCCCTATGGAGCAAGTTCTGATAAACACCGAAATGTCATGGCCACGAGTCTTTTGCTTTGGGAAACAGCCAAGTGGGGAAAATCCCAAGGCTGTAAAATTTATGATTTGTGGGGAGTAGAAGAGGGAAAAGGCTTTTCCAGATTCAAAGAGCAATTTGGGCCACAACTTATTACTTTTATAGGTACATATGATTTAATAATAAATCTGCCTCTTTATTGGTTATTTAGATTAGTAGAAAATTTACGATGGTGGACCTTAGACAGTCTCCGGCATACGCGTGCTATATTACCTCATTAGGTTGGATTGTTGAAAAAGGTATTTTTATCAGACCTTTGTGGATTTTTGGATCTATAGCCAAAATCCAACATGGAACCCTACCCAAGAACTGGAAAGAAATATTAAAAAAACATCATGTGTGGATGTTAAATATAAATTATTCGCCGAGCAGAACTCTAAGAGTTGATCTGACTTTATCAACCAAAAAAATACACGCCCAATTTAAAAAGGATTGCCGATACATCCTGCGGAAATTTTCTCCCGCAAAGCGGGACAATTTTCAATTTTCAATGAATTTTCAAACCTTCTACGAAATCTGGCGGAAATCTGCCAAGCGAAAATCGCTGTGGATTCCGGGAGAAAGGGAATACTTCAATTTAATAGAGTGTTTTGGAAAAAATTGTTTTTGTATAACTATTAATAATCAAGCTGGTGCACTTATCCTAATTCACGATAATACTGCATACTATTACTACGCTGGAGCCACGAAAGAGGGGGTAAGTTTAAACTTACCGTATCTGGTGGTCTGGAAAGCCATGCAAGAGGCCAAAAAAAGAAAATGCAAGCTTTGGGATTTTGAAGGAATTTATGACGAGCGTTTTCCAAATAAAGATTGGCTAGGCTTTTCTCACTTCAAAAAATCCTTCGGTGGCTCTGAAATCCTGTTTCCAGACAGTGTTACAAAGTGGTTTTAAAGTTCGTTTAGTAACTCGTCAAGTGAAATATTCGTTTGTTTCAGTATCCCTGATAAAGTTCCTTTAGCTAATGGTTTGTTGTGCATGGATATGACAGTTGTCCGCCCATTTGGATGTTGAAAGAAGATGTGTCCGCTTTTTGTTTTTCTGGCCACAAAACCTCTTCTTTCAATTACTTTGACCAAATCTCTAGGTTTAACTTGTGGAAGTCTGGGCATTTTTAAAAAGCCAATCTGACACTAGTCAAAATTGTCTCTTGATAATCATATGATTTATTGACTTCTACTACGAGCTCCATTGATTTTTTTATATCACTAAGAGCTTCTTCCACAGTATCACCATCAGCGTATACTTCCAATATTGGACAATAGGCACTATAACATTTGGCATTTGTGCCAGTGCGTTTATCTGATCTAATAATTACAGGATAATCCATTATTTTCTTTTGCATGCTTTTATTGTACCACAAGCGGATCCGAAATCTCATTCCCCGGCAGTTTTACCAAGTGGTTTTAGCTACTTTAATTGATCCCTCAATCTCTCTCCTAAAAATGCCAGCGTCAATGTTCGAATAGGATCTAACATTCCTTTTTGCTTAGCTTCATATAAACTTTCCACTGTCTTAAACACACCTTCATCAGGAATCATATCTGCTAACTCTCGTGCTCTTTGGACAACTTCTTTCTCTCCTTTTATAACTGGTGGTGTTATACTCATCATTAATTGTATTATACACTTTTCATATTATTTCTTGTCACACAACATTTTGTAAGCGCAGGAGGAGCAGTAGAAACCGGTGCAGGCAAAATCGCTGGATTGGATTTCATCGCGGATTTTGATAATTTCTGCACGGGCTTTGTCGAGTTGTTCTGGTGTCCGCGTCGTCGATATAGCTTCGCCCGTTTGAAGAAAATATAAAGTCAGCTTGATTTTTGGACCCAGATTTAAGGCATCAGCCGCCAGAGCATAAAAGGATAGCTGGAGATTTTTATCGACATCCTTTTGTTCTACTGACTTACCAGTCTTATAATCTATTATTTCGACAGTCCCATCTTCCCAGACATCCACCCTATCCATTCTCCCCGTAATTTTTAGATCATTTGTAATTGGAACTGAAAATTGGTGCTCGGTAAATTTGGGATAGTGTTTAGAATATTTTACATCATCCAAATACTTGATTATTAATTCTTCGCCTAATTTTTTGGTTTCTTTTCTTTGTTGTGGACTCATAAAACCAGCATCTCGCCACGATGATCTATAAGTTTCGAGAGGGTTATCACTATTAAGTGCTTTATGGACAACCGTTCCTAATGTAGTCATAGCTGTAGCAGGCTCTGGAATACCCAAAATATATTTGGCTTTATAATGCGCCGGGCATTCTTCAAATGTGGAGATGTGAGAGTAAGAAAGAGAATTAATTTTTATCACCCCATTGTCCCCTCTTAATTTAAGAGGGGAAACCCGAAGGGAGGGGTGATACTCGTTTTTTGATTCGGCAACTCCTGTCTCACTTACAAATATAGAGACCTTCTTGGCTCTTTTGGTTTCTCCATAGAAATCTGAAGCAGTCAGATAGAGCTTTGATTTTGCTCGGGTCATGCCTACATAAAAAAGCCTGCGTTCTTCTTGCAAATGAAAATCCAGCTCAGGGAGCTTTTCTTTCATTAATTCTGTGGGTATTGGTAATTGCTCAGATCGGTTTCTGGATGGAAAGCGATCCATGACCAGATTGGTTATAAATACAGTCTCAAATTCTAATCCCTTGGCCGAATGCACTGTCAATATATTTACGGCATCATTTTGCCGCCAATCCGAATCTACACTGGCTTGGGGTGACTCTCCCATTTGCATATTCAGATCAATCCAATCTACCACAGTTCTGACAGATGCATCGCGACTATCCTCAAAGCTTTTTATCCGCTTGAAAAATTTAGCGATATTTTTGGCTTTGGTATCATCTTCAATCGTTATGAGTATTTTTGTATCGACCAAGAAATCGTAAAGAATTTGTCCCGCGCTATTGTTGCTAGATTTTTTAATAGCAGACTTTATAAAGCTGATGGCTGTGATATCGGTATCGCTACATATTTCAAACAAAGTCTTTCCCGTGTGTCGAGTCTTTGCAAATAAATCAATAAGATAGTTTTTGTCAATCTGCCATATATCCATTGATAATACCCGATACAACGACACATCATCTTCCGGATTGTCAATGACCCTGAGAATGGCAATCAAATCTTTTATTTCAGGCTGCACAAAGAGCTGGGCAGGACCCAAGAACTGGACTGGAATTCCTGCTCTCTCCAGAGCTTTGACAAATGGTTCCGCTTGGGAATTTGATCTTACGAGTATCGCATGATCTTTGAAATTATTGTGTATTTGACTAGCAATCCAATCAGCTTCTTCTTCACCACGAGCGAATCTCTGAAATATTACTTTTCCTTCCGGTTTGTCACTTAAAGCCACCAGTTTTTTATTGATATTGGCTTTTACCTCCAGCCTGTCAGGATTGTTGTTGGAAATCAGGGTGTAGGCATGATCCAAAATATTTTGCCCGCTTCTGTAATTTTCCTTAAGAAGGATTATTTTAGTTTTTGGATAGACATCAGAGAAATTCAATAAATTTCCAACCGCTGTTCCGCGCCACGAAAATATTGATTGATCGTCGTCAGCAACGGCAGTGATATTTTGATGATTTTTGCATAAGATCTGTAATATCTGATTTTGGGCATAATTGGTATCCTGGTATTCATCAACTAATATATATTTATATTTTTGCTGGTAAGCTTGCGCAATCTTTGGTCGATCGCGTAAAACCTTGAGTGTAAAATAGATGAGATCGGCAAATTCGAGAACCGAGTTATCAGCCTTAACTTGTTCCCATTCTTTGTATAAATTTGCCAACTCTATATCATTTGGTTCTTTGACAAACTTTATATATTCGTCAAGTGTTACATTTTCATCTTTAAGTCTGGAAAAATGTTTTAATATTGCCTCTATAAATTTATGCGGATTACCCAAGGGGCGGTAATAATTTAAAGAAAACTTATAAATATTTTTTTTAAACAAAGCTACCGCGTCTACTTCGGTCAGCAGGTCAAATTCATAATCCAAACCAATGTTTATCCCCTCGTCTCTTAGAAATTGCTCACAAAAAGAATGAAACGTCCCAATGAACATTTTGGAATATCCCAGGGGCATGACTTCATCTAGCCTATCTTGCATCTCGGTCGCTGCCTTTTCGGTAAATGTCAACGCCAATATTTCATCTGGCGTAGCCGAGCCAACTGACATCAGATATTTAATTCTTTCAGTAATTACAGTCGTCTTGCCGGTTCCAGCCCCAGCAATAACAAGTAGTGGTCCAGATTTATGCCGTACGGCTTTAAGTTGTTGAACGTTAAGATTTCTGTCCATATGAAGATTGTATCATGAGGCATGAGGTACTAACCTATTATATAGGGTACATACCTACTGATATTCCCCTTGACAGCACATCTTATATCACCTTTAATTGTATTTATGAAACACGAGGATATTGTTCAGAAAACAGGGGTGGTGTTTGCTTGTATGTTTATATTTTTACTTCCCTTGTGGTTTTTACCCATTACTCCGGATTTTTATGACTTTAATAAGCAGATCTTGTTAATTATCTTCTCTATGGTGCTACTAGTCATTTTGGGGATTCACTGGGTGATGGCCAAGCAAGTTAAGCTGTTGCGTTCCCCTTTGGGTCTTCCCAGTCTTGGTATTATAGTCGCTACTTTACTATCTACTGTATTCCGCAGTCCCAATAAAATCGAGGCATTACTCGACCCAGCTCAGGCTGGCTCGATTATGGCCTCAATCCTCATATTCTTTTCTATTAGCAATCTAGTTAAAACAAAAAAAGACTTGTCTGCATTGGTCACTTGTTTACTGGCTTCTGCCGGTGTAATAGCAATTACTTCAATACTCTTTGGATCAGGTCTTATGCAAAAGATATTACCAAATCTTCCGGTGTTTGCCAGATCGGCCATATGGTCCCCTACCGGAGCTGCTTTAAATACATTGGTCTTTTTGGGAACGTCGTTAATCTTGGCTACTGTTTTATTGGCCAGGTCGAAAGCAACCAACCCAATAAGACTAATGACTGCTGGGTTAATATTTGTGGGAGTTATTGCTTCCGGATTGACGGGTTACTTAGTCTTTTCTCCATCCTCTGTTTATCAGCCTACTTTTTTGAATCAATCTACCGGTTGGGCTATAGCCCTAGAGGTACTTAAGACTTCACCCATTCTGGGATCGGGTCCGGGGAGCTTTCTTTCTGACTTTACCCAATTTAGGCCCATTAGATATAATTTGGATCAAAATTGGGCGGTTCGCTTCACCTCCAGTAGTAATCAATATTTACAGGTACTGACTCTGACCGGATTTGTGGGGTTGGCCATCTATTTATTATGGATTGGAAAATTGTTCGTAATGGTCGGCCATTCATTCCGGACCAAGGATGATTTATCCATCGCAGTAGGCTGGGCTCTGTTGTTTCTAGTATTGATTCAGCTGCTTCTGCCACTGACTGTTCTCACTATGTCGCTTATGTTTATTCTGGCTTCTGTTCTTATTCTTTCTCACAAACAAGCCGGAATGTCCACCGTTTCTGAATCCACTTTAGATATCGTAGCTGCCACAACGTCTGGGAGTTCTCCAATATTACCTTGGATTTTTGCCGCCGTTATTTTTGCTACAGTTATTCCCACCGGTTATTTGATCGGGCGTGCGTATGCAGCAGAAGTCATGTTTCAAAATTCACTGGTTGCCGCATCCGCCAATGATGGTAAAAAAACTTATGACACTCTAATCTCCACCATAAAAACAAATCCCTATCGTGATACATATAGGGTTGCTTATTCTCAAACAAACATGTTGATTGCCAATACGCTAGCTAGTAACAAAAATCTCTCAGACTCCGACCGGCAAACTGTCACCCAGCTAGTCCAGCAAGCCATTCGTGAAGCCAAAAATGCCGTAGCTCTCAATCCTACCAAGGTTACAAATGTCGAAAATTTAGCTTCAATTTATAGAAATCTGTTAAACTTTGCTCAAGGGGCAGACGCTTGGACCACGGCGTCATACCAACAAGCCGTAGGACTTGATCCTATCAATCCTAATTTAAGAATCGCTTTGGGTGGCGTTTACTTCGCCCAGAAAAATTATGATGATGCCATTCGCTTGTTTCAAACTGCGGTTGATCTCAAGCCTGATTTACCTAATGCTCATTATAACCTGGCGGCCGCCTTCCGGGAAAAAGGTCAGTACGAGAAGGCTTTGGCTAGCCTGGACCAAGTGTTACAGCTTATTTCTGACAAAAATTCCGAAGATTATACCAAGGCGTCAGGAGAAGCTGACGAGTTGCGCAAAAAAGTGACTTCTAAAGAAGAAACTAAAAAGACAAACACTCCCTCTCAATTGACAAGTCCCGAATCAGCCTTACCTGAACCCAAGATTGTTCCTCCCATCAAAGTCTCAGAAGCGCTAGCCCCTGAAGCCCCAGCTACTCCCTCGGGGCAGTAAATACCTCACCCTACCCACTTTCCTACACCATTACCTCTCCCTGTATCTCTCTCCTACGCTTAGGAGAGAGAACGAAAGAGAGAGGTTAATCCGAATTTTCTAGCTGTTTTGTCTGATTTAACTTTTGCCCCAGAAGGCCCACTGAGGAATTGACTTCGGACATTTGGTTGAAGGCATTGGTCAGGTGGCGGCCGAGTACTCCCAAATTACTTTCCAGCTTGCCATGATCTTTTTGAATGGCCATTAGGAGATTGAGAACTTGCTTGGATTTTTCTTCCATCTGCTTGCCCTGAAAGGACAAAAGTATTACTTGCAGGTGAGCATAGAGAGTATTTGGAGATACAGCATAAACCCGCAATTCACGGGCCAGTTTGGTCAATTCGCGGTTGTTGGCCACTTCATAATACATGGCCTCGGAAGGAATATACATCAGGGCAAAATCCAAAGTTTTTTCTTCGGGTAAAATATATTTTTGGGATATATCCATAAAATGTTTTTTTATGGCCGTGATATCAAAGTCACCGATAGGAAATTTGGAATCTATACACAATAGTCCGGCTTCAGTCTTGATGACGGCATCAACTCTAACCCCTGACTTGAAGGAATATTGGAGTTGGTAATATTGCTTAGGAAAGACTTGTGAGAGCATTTGTGACAAGATTTCTTCTCCTAAGCCTCATCTTAATTTTGGTGAAGCCAAATAATCCTGGAGGGATTTTATTCCCCGGCCGACTTCATTCATTTCACCTAAAGATTTTTGTAGATCAGACATCATCCGGGTGGAATTATCCAGCCAAGTTACCAATGTAAAGTCTTCCTTGGGCTTATTTTGGACCAAAAGAAAGATGACTATACCAAACCCAAGTATTAATACTGCTAAAATAATAACTATGTCCATAAAAAACCGTAAACGGCCAATAGTATCACTAATTATAACTCTAATCGGATGGCTGGGCTTAGGTTCTATTGTCTGGTATATCCCACCGACCAATCTCTGGACCGAAATAATAGTCATGATCGCTGTAGCTCTTGTACTGTTTTTAACTTTGTCATGGATCTTGGGTAATAGTAAAAAAGGTTTGGTATTTGGCTTGGCGATAATAGTCTTATTGACTATGCGCAGGCTAAATATATTGGATTGGTTGAATTTTGGATTGGTAGTTGGTCTCTTGGGCTTGATTAATTTGATTATTTGAAGTATCATCCGCCTCATGCAAATGTCTAAGAAAACTCTTAATGTAACTTTGGAGAAACAACTGGCCCAGACGGTTTATCAATTGATCTGTGATATCAAGTCTGTCCATGATGCAAAACTAATTCTGGGGACCATCCTTTCACCCATGGAATTGGCCGCGGTCATCAAACGGGTCAGTATTGCCTATTGGTTATCCAAAAACAGGAAATATGAAAATATCAAAAATAATCTGATGGTTTCCAGCGCTTCTATTTCAGACATTCAAAGACATATAAAATCCGCTGGTTGGCAGGAAGTCTTGCGCCACATCAACGCTGAAGAGTGGGCTGGTATTTGGGAGGCAAAAATCAAAAATGTTTTCAAAAGGTGATATAATACTTATTATGAACAAATCTATTAGCATAATGATGCAAATGGCTTCCGCCTAAGCGGGGTGTTTTGCGTTATTTTATTCACCCCGCGAAAGCGGGTTTTTTAGTGGTTCGACAATGCTCACCATGAACAACCTAATTACTATCACGACTGACTTAGGAGATCAATTTGCCACTTCACAACTGAAGGCGGTAATCTATTCTCTGGGCTTTACTGGTCAACTAATTGAAAATCACGGCGTGGTACCTTTTTCTGTCATTGAAGGATCATACGGAATATGGCAACTTTCTAAATATTGCCCCAAAAATACAATTCATGTGGGGATTGTCGATCCTGGAGTTGGCAGTGACCGAAATGGGATCATTATTAAAACTCAAGATTTTTGGTTTGTAGGGCCAGACAATGGTCTGTTTTGGGAGGCGGCCAACCGCGACAACATTCTAAATATTTGGAAAATCAATGAAAAGTTTTTTTGTCAAGTCTCAAATACATTTCACGGAAGAGATGTGTTTGTCAAAGTGGCGGTGTTACTATCTCAAGATAAATATCCAGATGACTTTGATTGCACTCCAATCAAGAAAATCAAAAGATTAGAGTTTAAAGAAGGTCAAGTGTTGCATATTGATAATTATGGCAACGCTAAAATCTATGGCAACAACACTTTTGGATTACCGCTGGTCAAGACATTTTCGGACGTTAAACCCGACCAACCACTAATTCTCAATGGCAGTAGCGATCTTCTGGAATTAGCTGTCAATCAGGGAAGCGCAAAAGACTTATTTGGGTTACAATTAGGACAGGTTATAGAAAAACTATGATCGACTTAAAGAAATACAACTTAGAGGAAATCGATAAACAGCTGGGGAATACTTTTTGGTCTCCAGTCGATGTCGCTTACATAAACGATTGGGTACTTAGGGCTGCGGCTGTAAAGGGAGAATTTCACTGGCATTCTCATAATGACGATGAATTCTTTCTGATTTATAAAGGCGAATTAACTATTGATACTGATGCGGGACCTATTAACATCAAAGAAGGAGAGGGAACTGTTATACCCAAAGGATTACGGCACAAGCCACGAACCGAAGTTAGAACTATTGTATTACTGTTAGAACCCAAGAGCTTGGATACAAAAGGAGAGAATAAATGAAAAAATACTACATTACCACTACAATCCCCTACGTAAATGCTGAACCGCATGTGGGTTTTGCATTGGAAATTATTCAAGCGGATGTGATAGCCCGTTATCATAGGTTATCGGGAGAAGAAGTATTTCACAATTTTGGCACGGATGAACATGGTCTAAAAATTTATCGTAAAGCTCAAGAACTGGGTATGGATCCTCAGAAATATTGTGATGAATATGCTGCCAAGTTCGATGCACTCAAAAAGTTACTTAATCTGAATTATGATAATTTTATTAGAACTACAGAATCTCATCATATTGAAGCTGCACGGGAATTCTGGCGTAGGTGTCTAAAAAACGGAGATATTTATAAGAAAAATTATAGAATTAAGTATTGCGTAGGTTGTGAATTGGAGAAAACTGATTCTGAATTAAAAAATGGTAAATGCGAATTTCACCCAGATTTAAGCCTTGAAGTGTATGAGGAGGAGAATTACTTTTTTAGATTTTCCAAATATCAAAAATCACTATTAGATTTTTATGATAAAAATCCAGATTTTGTATTACCTGAAGGAAAATTTAACGAGATAAAGGAGTTTGTAAAAAGGGGTTTAGAAGACTTTAGTGTCTCCAGACTCAAATCAAAAATGCCATGGGGGGTAGATGTTCCGGATGACCCAGAGCATGTCATGTATGTCTGGTTTGACGCCTTGGTTAATTATATCTCTGCTCTTGGTTGGCCAAAGGATATTAAAAAATTTAGTGAATTTTGGCCTGGTGTTCAAACAGCCGGGAAAGACAATCTTCGCCAACAAACTGCCATTTGGCAGGCGATGCTGCTCTCGGCCAAACTTCCAAATACTAAACAGGTGTTTATCCATGGTTTTATAACGGCAAATGGGCAAAAAATTTCCAAGAGTTTGGGTAATATCGTAGATCCAATACAATTAGTTAATAAATGCGGTACGGATGCACTCAGATATTATTTACTCGCCAAGGTTCACCCGTGGGAAGATAGCGATTTTACTCTGGAGAAATATAACAAAACTTATAATTCAGATCTGGCTAATGGATTGGGAAATTTGGTGGCCAGAGTTGCAAAATTGTGTGAGAAAGAAAATTTTGAATTTGGCAGTGACGTTTGGCGGTTTGAAGAAGAACCCTTTGAACTGGTCCGCAAAAATCTGGATAAGTTTAAATTTAATGACGCACTGGGTATTATCTGGGGCTGGATATCTGATCTCGATAAAAAAATAGAGACTGATAAGCCCTGGGTGCTGTTACCGGAAAATCTAAAATTAAGATTGGATGATTATGTCAATCAAATTAGAATGATAGCTACAGGCCTGACACCCCTTCTCCCAGAAACTTCAGAAAGAATCCTGGCTCAATTTGCTGGGCCTACCATCAAAAGCGACGCTCCCCTGTTTCCCAGAATTAAATAGCTAATCGTGTGGGCAATTTTGTGGGATTAAAATCCTTGATAATGCTAGTAGCATCTAGAATCTCTATTCCCATTGGTTTGCCAGATTTAGAAATATCCAACATTACTCCATCGGCTACCTTTTTACTATGAGAATAGGAACTGGAATTAAAGTGAAAATACACCGAGTCTGTTTTTTTGTCGTATTTAATTTTCATACAGATAATAACAAGTAACTACAATCATTATATCCCCTTTTTCAACTACTACAACTTCTAAAGTTTTTTTACCAAAAGTTTTTTGATATAGCTTTCGTGTTTTGTATGAAAATATTATCTTTTCTGGCGATTTGACGGTAGGACGAATTTTTGAAAACGGAATATTTCTGTATTTGATCTGATCTTTAGCATGCGGTGAATATTTCAATCTCACTTTTTAAGTATAATACATCCATGACTGATGCGCATTGCCATCTTCAAGATCTGAAAACTTTTGATGTTTCGGGCTTAAAATTTGTCATTTGCGCCGGAGCTTCAGTTGATTCCAGCAAGAAAGCTATTGAGATCGCACAAAAATTTTCAAACGTATGGGCGACAGTGGGAATTCACCCAGAATCAAATGACAATATTTTGGAAATTAAAGATTTGGTTGGACAACCAAAAGTTATCGCAATTGGTGAATGTGGGCTAGACTCGGACGATCCGAGAGAACTTGATTTACTAAAATTGCATGTCGAATTAGCCAGAGAATGTGATCTGCCACTAGTAATCCATAATCGTAATCAAGATAAATATATTTTAGAAATTTTAGGACATTATCAAAATGTAATGATGCATTGTTTTACCTCTGATATGAATTTTATGAAAGAATGTGTAAGCCGGGGTTGGTATATTAGTTTTGGCGGGATTTTGACTTTCAAGAAGAGTGAGTATTTAAGAGAAATTGCCAAGCAGGTACCTGAGAATTTATTGTTAATCGAAACTGATTCACCATATTTAGCACCCGAACCATACCGTGGTGAGAAAAACCACCCCAAAAATGTTAAAATTGTCGCACAGCTACTGGCCAATTTACGCGGCACTTCAATTAATCAAATTGAAGAAATAACGGACAGAAATTGCCAAAAACTATTTAATCTATGACGAAAACAACTAAAAGAATTTTGGAAATTATTCCCGGATTTATTTCTTGGAATATCATATTGTTTCTTTTTTGGGGGGGATATTTTTTCCCTGATATCACTGCCTATTTTATATTATTATTCAATGTCTTTTGGGTCTACAAAGGCTTATCGTTAACTATTTCCACCCTGGTTTCTTATTTTAGAATCCAAGCTTCGCAATCACTAAATTGGATGCTGGAGGTCAAAGGTTTTGGTGATTGGAAGAAAGTCCGGCATATTATCATGATCATGGTGGCCAATGAACCGTTGGAAGTATACAAAAAAACTTTGGAGGCTCTGACTCTTCAAACTTTTCCCCTAAAACAAATTGCGGTAGTCGTGGCGACCGAAGACAGAATCCCTCAAGGTCGAATCGATGCTGAAAGTCTACGAAGCACCATCGGTAAAAAATTTGGGGCTTATTTAGTAAGTGTGCATCCTGGAGGAATCCCTGGCGAGGTAATTGGTAAATCATCAAACGAAGCCTGGGCCGCAAGGAGGGCAAAAGAGATTCTGATCGACAAGCTGGGCTGGGATATTCGCTACACTACTATTACTTCAAATGACGCGGATGCTATTCTTGACCATCAATATTTTGCCTATCTAACTTTCAAATTTCTGGACGATCCACACCGCTATCTCAAATTTTGGCAGCCGGCTATTGTCTTTTACAATAATATCTGGCGCATCCCCATGCCAAACCGGGTAGTCAATGCGTTTTCTAATATTTGGCAAACCGGACTCTTGGCCCGCAAAGACCGCTTGGTCAATTTCTCTAATTATTCAGCGTCTCTAAAAATGATTCATGAAATAGGTTATTGGGATACGGATGTAATTCCCGAAGACTATCGGATCTTTTTCAAAAGTTTCTTTGCATTGGATGGAAAAGTGGAAGTGGAACCTATTTTTCTCCCCTCCTCCGCAGATTGCGCGGAGTCAACCAGTGTTTGGAAAACTTTTTATAATGATTATCAGCAGAAAAAGCGTTGGGCTTGGGGAGTGTCCGATATTCCTTTATTTATAGAAATGTTTTCCAAACAACCCCATGTATCGTTTGTAAACAAACTTATCCGATTACTGCGGGTAATCGTTGATCATTTGCTCTGGCCAATCAATTGGTTTGTAATTACGGCTGGGATTTCCATAGTCGCTATTACCAACCCCAACTTTAGCCGGACATCTCTCGGATATGCTCTCCCCCAGATTTCTTCTTCAGTACTCTCTGTGACCATGATCTTTTTGTTTGTTTTGATCTTCATTGAGCTAAGACAACGCCCCCCCCGACCCAAAGGCCAGCCGCGTTGGAAATCCTGGACGGCTCCCTTTGAATTTATTCTCATGCCCGTGGTGGCCTTTTTCTTTGGTGCTCTGCCCGGTCTAGATGCCCACACCAGATTGATGCTGGGAAAATACATGGAATACCGGGTCACTGAAAAGGTAAATTAGGTATAATTATGAGCATGACTGTTTTATCCTGGCGGGTGGCGATTACCAGCCTCGTGGCAAGTATTGGCACTCTTCTGATATTCTGGCGGTATTTACCCCCTGAAGTCCCGTTATGGTACGGCCGGCCTTGGGGCCAAGATATGCTCACCCAAAAACTAGGGTTGTGGTGGATTCCCATAATAATAATCTGTTTACAGATTACGAGCATCATTATCTCTCGTATCTTAAAATCAGATAGCCTGCTTTCGGGATTGGTATTGGCCACAACCAGCGTATCTCAAGTCGTCTGTGCTTTGGCATTACTTCGAATAATTATTCTAATTGTATGAATTACCTTTTGATTTTAATAGTATCTTTTGCTATTTCTTGGATTGTAAGTAAGCTCGTCATCAAGCATGGCAAGACCTTGAGAATATTGGATGATCCAGCCATTCACAAACATCCTAAGGTTGTACACACAACGACTATTCCCAGAGGTGGAGGAATACCAATTTTTGTAGCATTAATTATCACCTTATTTGCTACAGGGCAAACAAATCTTCAGGCCCTGGGTATAATAGCCGGAGCTGGGATATTGGCTGTCACTGGATTTATTGACGACCGGTTTGAAGAAAAGTTTTCTCCTTATGCCAGACTAATTCTTAATGGTCTGGCTGCTTTGTGTATTGTCGTCTCCGGTATTGGAATTTCCTATATTACTAATCCTCTGGGGGGGGTATTACAGATTAATTGGCTTTTTGCCAAAATATTGGCTGTATTATGGCTGGTGTGGATGCAAAACATTGTGGGCTGGAGTAGCGGAGTAGATGGTCAGTTGTCCGGATTTGTCATCATTGCGGCATTGGTCATGGCCATTTTAGGATTACGGTTTGGTCCAGACCAAAATCAAACCCTGTTGATTATTTTGGCATTAACCACAACAGGGGCGTATGCAGGATTTTTGCCCTGGAATTGGTATCCGCAGAAAATGTTGCCCGGTTATGGTGGTAAAAGTTTGGCGGGATTTTTACTCGGAACTCTAGCCATTCTTTCGTCGGCCAAAGTTGGAGCGTTGATAATGGTTTTGGGTCTTCCGATGCTAGATGCCATCAGAGTCATTATCAAAAGAATTTCTGAAGGCCGGTCTCCCGTCTGGGGTGGATGGGACCACTTACATCATTATTTGCTGGATCTTGGCTGGGGTAAAAAACGGATTGCGATCTTCTACTGGACCGCATCGGCGGCTCTAGCTTTTTTGGCTCTAAATTTGAATAGTAGCGCCAAGTACTTTACAATGGCCACAGTTACTTGTGTTTTCTTTGGAGTATTTGCATGGTGGAATTATTGGTCAATATCGCAAAAACAGCTAGGCCCAGACAGTGGGTCAAAAACCTCACCCTTTATGCGGCGCTGATATTTACTGGCAATCTGCTTCCAACAGATTGGATCGTTCGTGATTTTCAGATTGTCACAGCCGGAATAATCGCTTTTACTCTAGTTGCCTCAGGTATTTATTTTTTGAATGATTTGGTTGATCTAGTCGCCGATCTGGCCCATCCCTTTAAAAAATTCCGGCCCGTGGCCTCTGGTAAAATCACAAAACCCTTAGCCTTTGGAATGTTTGTCTTAGGATCGGCAATAGGCCTATTTTTAGCGAGTCAGTTATCAGGACTCTTCTTTTTGGTCGTGGGCGGTTATTGGTTAATGCAGATTTTATATTCTGTGTGGCTTAAGAATGTCGAAGTGGTGGATGTGTTTATTATCGCTCTGGGATTTTTCTTGCGGGTTTTGGCGGGAGGTATTATTATTAACGCCCATTTATCTATTTGGTTTTTGCTATGTGTAATCTCGGTATCCTTATTTTTGGCTGTGGGAAAAAGACGGGCTGAGATGGCCATTTTGGCTGAGCAGGGGGCGGCCTCTCACCGCAAGGTCATGAAATTTTATACACCCAGTATTTTAGACGCTTATCTGGCCATGTTTGCGACATCATCTTTTTTATCTTGGGCTTTGTTTACATTTAATTTTTATGAACAGGCAGGACCGGCTACCGTTCCCTCAACCTTAATTCTTTTATCTAAAACCCTGACTATCAATAAGTGGCTCATGGCCACTATTCCTGTCGTTATCTTTGGCATCATGCGCTATATCCGGATTATTTATGACGGCTCCAAGGCTGAGACACCAGAAAAAGTTATTCTTCAGGACTTGCCACTACTGATCACTGTTGCCCTCTGGGCATTCATGGTCATTGGCGTTCTTTATATAGGCCCTTCTTAATCTGATTTTTCCGCGTATTGGGCTGAGATCCAACCAGAATTTGTGGCATCAAGATCAACACGGATCTGATACCAACTTTCTTTGGTAGAGAGTAGTTTGTATTTGTCTCCGGGATAAACCTTCCCCAGCTCCTTGGCCTTTGTACTATTGGATTCACGGACCCGCAAAAATCCAGTCGGCGTATCTTTGATAGTCACATAAGTTCCAGTAATGGGGGCGGTGGGAGCCTTGGGTTTTGGTGAGGGTTCCTCAATTACTTCTGGTTCAGGCGTCGGAGTGGGCAAGGCTTGGGGTAAGCCTGCCAATTTAACGTTGATAGTCAGCTTGTACCCGACGACCGCTTTGGCTGAAATTTTACGGTCGGTAAATCCCGGCGCTGAAACTACTATCTCATGCTCACCGGGAATAACCGCCGATACCAAAAGAGGAGTAAATCCTTGGGGTAAACCATCCAGGATGACCGAGGCCGAATCCGGGCTGGCGGTGACAATGGCCAGAGTGGCAGTTTTTGAGGTCTGGGATTCTAGTGAAATTATTTCTCCTGCCGATTCTATATCGGTCGCGCCAAAATCACGCTTGATGACCGTAAAGGTGTTGGCTGTCAGTTTGACTTTGGTTTGGTAAGAAGGCAGGGCAGAGGTCGTGGCGTTGGGAATGAGCTTGACACTGACTTCACCGGGAATATACATTTTATCGATTGGGGATTGGCCTATTTGGGTATTGTCTACAAATACCAACGAAGTGGGGTTGGTGTCTATCTTGAGTCCCGCGGTGGGTCTCTTGCCCTGCCTCCAAAAATATATCCCCACTCCAGCCGAGACTACCCCCAAGACAATCAGACTAATGGCAATAATCTTATTCATTAATCTAATAATATCACAAATACATCCATGTTAAAATTGCATTCAGAATGACCCGATAGACAAGTGGTCAAGTCGAGAGTCTGCAAAACTCTTATACGTGGGTTCGAATCCCACTCGGGTCTCAAATCACAAATTTTTAGGCCAGCTTAGCTCTGTGAGTCAGAATATTGGCCCAGGTAAAAGCCGTCTCCGCCCAGTCATCACCAGCGGGATTGTTTTGCAGATAGTCAAAGTTTTTTAAAAAAGTTTTATAGGTCTCTTGAAAATTTGGGTTCAGCGATTTTTCATCTATTTGATCCAAATATCTTTTACTGTCTTCTAAAAATTGTGCAATTCTTTCCGTACGCTTCTCCATGCCCCACTTTCCCAATCTTCCTAGATTTACAGCAATATTTAAAATCAAATCCTGATTATTCATACCTCCAACAACAACTTATTAACAATATTTTTAATTTGTTCACGCACTTTTTGGTCCAAAATTTCCCGGCTAGGATTATTTTGGTTGGGGCGGATATTAATCATCGAATCAAAGTCCAGTTCCTTGGTTTGCAGATCAAAACCCCCGCCCCACAGATCATTTTGTTTGCTGCCTTGAGATATTAATAACTGTTCGCCTTCAAAATGCCGCAAGCCCCCGATGGTCATAACTTTCTGTTCGATGTCGACCACAAACTTTACATATCCGTCCAAATCCTCCGCGGCTTTTTGTAAAGACTGTTCATTCGTCTTTTTATCCAACACTATCAACATAGACTGATTATACAATTTATTCGCTGCGTTTTTGAAGCTCTTTATCAAAAGTCTCAAGTTTCAACTTGTTGGTCTTTGAAACTTCGGTAAGCCAACAGTCAATATAACTAAGATTAGTTTTTGAGTATAGTCTAAACACCCTATTAATGAGACCCTTTCTGGGGTTGATAGCCCACTTACACGATATTAGCTGTTGTAATTTCTCAATAACTTCTTGTTTAGGCCATTTGTAATGCGACGATAAGACCCATACGGTTTCGGCAATCATTATCTCGTCAACATATATTTGATATTTACCAAATTCGGCTCTCTGTATAATTTCCCGTGCTCTTGGTGATAATTCTGGATGATCGGCCTGTAAAAATCGGATAATGATGTTTGTGTCTATGCAGATTTGCGATTTCATTTAGATACGCTATATTTTTTACCCAATAAAAATCCGGCTTTTTGTCTGACAATGTCTATATCTTCATATGGGATATTCGTCTTTAGTGACCCATACAACTCCGCCACCAAGCTTTTTGATGCCTTTTTGACCTTGATTGTTTTTGTTTTTAAGTCAGCCTCAAAATATAATCGGTCACCCGGAACAATATTTAACATCAACCTCAGGTCTTGAGGAAATGTGGCTTGGCCTTTACTGGTTACGGTAGATGTCCTATACATAGTATTACTACTATACCTTAGGTAATACCTACATGTCAAGGAGTATTACTTCGAACTAAGCTTTTTTGCTTCTCTGACAACCTCTTCATCCATAATCTAGTAATCCTCACCCATTCCCCCCATTCCAGAATTGGCTGGCATGGCGGGTTTCTTTTCTTCTGGGTATTCCGTAACCATAGCCTCTGTAGTCAAGATCATCGTGGCTGCCGAGGCACCGTTGACCAGAGCCAGACGGGTGACTTTGGCTGGATCAATAATCCCAAATTTGAGCATGGATCCCAGTTCACCCGTCAGGACATTAAGTCCATAGTCAGCTTCCTTGGATTCAGAAATTATTTTGAGATAATAACCTTCGTCGTAACCGGAATTACGGACCAGCTTGGTAAATGGATCAGAGAGAGCAAACCTTAATATATCTAGTCCCACTTTTTCGTCACCAACAAGTGACAAAGTATCTAGAGCTTTGGCAGCGCGAAGAAGTGTCACTTCACCACCGGGAACAATGCCTTCTTCGACCGCAGCTTTGGTGGCACCCACCGCATCTTTGACTCTTTCTTTGCGGTCATTCATTTCTACTTCGGTAGCAGCCCCCACATGAATGACAGCAACGCCCCCCGCCAGTTTGGCGAGTCTCTCCTGCAACTTTTCTTTATCATAATCAGATGTCGTGTTGTCCATCTCGGTCTTAATCTGGGTGATTCTGGCTGCCATGGCTTTTTTGTCTCCTTTACCATCAATAATTCTGCAGGCGTCTTTGTTAGCCCAGACTTTGGCAGCCTGTCCAAGGTCAGTCACTTCAATATTTTCAAATGTTCTCCCTGTGTCTTCGGAAATGACTGTACCCCCTGTGAGAATAGCGATATCTTCCAATAGTGCCTTGCGTCTGTCGCCAAAGCCGGGGGCTTTGACAGCTAAGACATTAAATGACCCACGCAGTTTATTGACAACCAAAGTCGCCAGAGCCTCGCCATCAATATCGTCGGCGAGAATCACCAAATTTTTACTGACTTTGATAAATTTTTCCAAAAATGGCAATAGGTCTTGGATAGAAGAAATCTTTTTGTCGGTAATCAATATATATGGTGTGGCCATTTCTGCTTCCATCTTGGCTGGGTCAGTCACAAAATAAGGACTGGCATAACCTTTGTCAAATTCCATACCGTCGGTGTATTCAATATCAATAGTGAGGCTCTTGCCTTCTTCCACCGTTACGACACCATCACGGCCAACTTTTTCCAGAGCTTCGGCTATCTTGGCTCCAATCTCAGCGTCCCCCGCTGAAATAGTAGCTATCTGGGCAATTTCTTCACTACCCTTGATTTTCTTGGACATCTTGGCAATTTCTGCCACTACCACTTCCACCCCTTTATCAATTCCGTGTTTGATCTGCATGGGATTTGCCCCAGCCGTAATATGACGCATGCCTTGATTGACGATGGCTGCGGCAATAGCTGTAGATGTAGTAGTGCCATCTCCCGCGGCATCATTGGTCTTGGAGGCTGCCTGTTTGACTAGTTGCGCTCCCATGTTTTCAAATGGATCACTTAGATCTATCTCTTTGGCTACCGAAACTCCGTCGTGAACGATAGATGGTCCTCCCCATTTTTTATCGAGGGCGACATTTCTGCCTTTGGGTCCCAGGGTAATTAATACCGCTTTGGCCAAAGTATTCACGCCCTTAACCAGGGCTTGTCTTGCATCATCTGAAAATTTGAGTTGTTTAGCTGCCATAGACTGCCATTATATCTTCAAATTTAACAAACAGATATTCTTTGTTTTCTATCTTGACTTCATTGCCTCCCCATTTTTTGTAAATTACTTTGTCACCAACTTTTGCTGGTGCAGTTATTTTTACGCCGTCTTTGACATCATCGCTACCCACGGCCAAGACTTTTCCTACCTGGGGTTTGTCACCTTTGGCATTATCAGGCAAATATATTCCCCCCGTGGTCTGGGTTTGCTGTTCTTCCGCCTGGATTAAGACATATCCCGCGGTTGGTTTAATCTGGGAAATACTATTAGCACTCATATTTATCAACTGCTAGTTTACAAATCAAAATTGATATTGTCAAGAGGAGAAATTTTAGAGTAATATTAATCCAATTAGGCAAATTTGCCAAATTGGTCAAATATGAGCAATACTGGGGGATACCAAAATTTATTAGTCTATCAACTAGCAATCACTATTTTTGATCTGACTGTAACTTTTTGTAATCGTTATATTGATAAAAGATCACGGACTCACGACCAAATGGTTCAAGCAGGAAGGTCGGGTAAACAAAATATAGCTGAAGGTAGTTTAGAGAAGAGTTTAAAGAGCTATATCAAGCTGATAGGCGTGTCACGGGGGTCATTTGGAGAATTATTAGAAGATTATAAAGACTATTTGCGCCAAAATAATCTAAGCCTCTGGACAAAAGAAGATCCAAGAGTAAACCATATTCGTTCTATCCGCGAAAATTCCAATTTGCCCAATTGGGCCAATTCGCCAAATTCACCGTATGCTAAATACTTAGCTAATCCGGAGGACTTTGCCAATCTACTTGTAGTGCTACTGTATAAAGAAAATTATCTTCTCGATCAATTGAATAGATCATTGGAAGAAAAGTTTATAACCGAAGGTGGATATACAGAAAATCTATTTAAAAAGAGATTGAGCCATCGAAGAGTCTAGTAGTCTCTTTATCTTGTGAAACACGTTCCACCTACCCATCAGGGCATAGCAGTGTAATTCAAATTCGATGGTTGTCACTGGCACAGATATTCCGTCTATATCAATAATTTTAGTATTCTGGGGTGTAGGCAGCAAAATTTCGCTCCATTCACCTTTGGGATTTTTTATCTGCCAATTGCCGTAGATTTCTACATTGTCTGAAAGTTTTCCGAAATAGGATTTGAATTGCGAAGATTCGCTAAATTTCAGTCCTAATTTTATCGCCGTCTCTTCATCGCATAAAACATCAATGTCCGCGACTTTAAAATCCAATCCCTGCAGTACCAGGCTGGCCGTTCCCCGGATAGCATAATTCATATTATTCCAAGTAATCTTGCAACTTTTTGCGACGCGAGGGGTGGCGGAGCTTACGCAGAGCCTTGGCTTCTATTTGGCGGATGCGCTCCCGGGTAACTCCAAATTCCCGCCCTACTTCTTCCAGAGTCATGGGTTTTTCATTCATCAAACCAAAACGCATTTTGAGAACCTTGGATTCCCGGTCAGACAAAGAGCCTAAGACTTCTTCAATATTTTCTTTGAGCAGTTCCCGGGACGTGGCTTCGATAGGAGATGGTTGGGAAGTATCAGCAATAAAATCACCCAAAATACTATCATCTTCATCACCTACCGGAGTTTCCAGACTAGTAGTAGCTTGAGAAATTTTTTGAATTTCCAAGACCCGTGCCCCAGTCATATCTTCCATTTGTTTAGCTATTTCATCGGGAGTCGGCTCCCGGCCCAATTCCTGCATTAATTTTCTCTGGGTGCGTACCAATTTGTTGATAGTCTCGACCATGTGAACCGGAATTCTGATAGTCCGGGCCTGATCGGCAATCGCCCGAGTAATAGCTTGCCTGATCCACCAGGTGGCATAAGTGCTAAATTTGTAACCTTTGCGCCAATCGTATTTTTCGACCGCCCTAATCAGTCCTTGATTTCCTTCTTGGATCAGATCCAAAAGTGATAACCCCCGCATGACATATTTTTTGGCAATCGAGACTACCAAACGCAAGTTACTCTCGATCAGCTTTTTCTTAGCTCTGCGGTCACCTTTTTCGATTCGTTGGGCAATATCAATTTCCTCTGGGGATTTTAACAGGGGTATTTTGCCTATTTCGCGCAAATACATGCGGACCGGATCAGTGGAGACTACACCCTCGATTTTTGTCAGGGCCTCGATCTCTTTTTCTATATCTCCGGAGATTTTAATCTCTTGGGCCCCTTCGGGCTCTAGATCTTCAAAGACGTCGACATTGTTTTCCTGAAGCTGATAATACAATTCGTCCAGTTCCAAGAGTTTATTTTCCGCATCTGGAAATACCTGTAAGATGTCTTCAATCGTCAAATATCCTTGGTGTTTTCCCTTATTTAGGAGTTTTGTTGTGCTTTCGCTTAATTTGGCCATATTTTCCACAAAATAGCGCCCGTGTCAAGTCAAATAACTCCGAGCTTGTCCTCGAGTCTATCTTATAGGTGCTCTTTTGTCAAATCTGAAAGCTTTTGACTTAATTTCTGAATTTTGGCCAAATCAGTCTCCGTGTGTAATTTTCTTTTGGTATTTTGCTCTTCCCATCTATTAAGAGTCTTTGTCCACTCTCTGTCATCATATTCAGTTTCATGAAGCATTAATTCTTCAACTTTAGATTTTAATTCAGCAGGCAAATCCTCTATTTTGGAATTTATTTTTAATTCTTTTTGGACTTTGGACCAAAATGGATCGATGAGTTTCGGTAACTCTGAAACTTTGTTTCCTTTGAGAGCCAATTCCACCAAATATTCTTCCAAAATATCTGATTTTGTAATTTGGTTATTTGTAATTTGGTTATTATTTGTGAATTTGTCATTTGAATTTTGAATTTTAGCTAATTGATTGCGTATATCTTGTTCTTCTACTCCCAAAGTTTTAGCAACTATTTGAATATAGTGGCCCCTGACTATTTCATCATCAATCCGTGCCCAAATAGGTAATAGCTCCTGACCGATTTTTCTCTTACCTGCCGCCTCCAGACCATGCCGCTCAACAGCTGATTGCAAATAAAAATCGTAAATGGGGATGGCTTTTGCTATCGCTTCTTTCCAGCCTTTTGGGTCTTGGGTAGCATATTCTCCAGGATCTTTAGCGTCTTTGAGAATCACTATTTTTATATTTAGACTGGCTTTTTCGGCGACTTCAATTCCCCGTCTGGATGCCGCATCACCAGCCACATCGGTATCCAAGGCCAGAACCGCGGTATCACAAATCCGCCGGAGAATTTCTACTTGTCTTTCTGTCAGAGCCGAACCCTTGATGGCTACTACATTTTTGACCCCTGATTGGTAGCTTGCTATACAATCAATCTCTCCTTCTACGACAACCGCATATCCCGCGGTTTTTATTTCACTTCGGGTGATATCCAATCCGTAGAGTATTTCGCTTTTGTGATAAATCTCGGTCTCGGAAGTATTAATATATTTTCCTTGACTCGCCGAAGCCTCGGCGGAGGCGGTCGGTAAAACTCGTCCTGCAAAGCCCACCGTCTGGCCCCGAGCATTATTGAGGGGGAATATTATCCTGTTTCTAAATCGGTCATAAGTTTTGGTAATTAATCCCGCTCGCTCCAAATCCGCGATTTCAAATTTCTTTTTTTGAGTCAAGAATTTGTATAAATAATCCCAGCCTTCCGGGACATATCCCAGTTTAAATTTTTCGATTGACTCATCGCTTATTTTACGTTCCTTAAGATAATTAAGTGCATTTATTCCCAAATTATGTTTGGTTAGTAAATAATGATAATACTCAGAAGCCATGGTGTTTATTCTGATCAATCTATCCCGCAATTCTTCTACCCCTGACGGTCTATAACTAATTAGTTCTACTCCTGTTCTTTTTGCCAGAGTCTGAAGACTTTCATAAAAATCCATGCCTTCTATTTTTTGTAAGAAAGTATAAGCGTCTCCCCCCACTTGGCAGCCAAAACATTTGAATATCTGCAGTTCTGGGTTGACCATAAAAGACGGGGTTTTCTCACCATGAAATGGGCATAGGCCTTTATAATTTCTTCCCGCTTTTTTTAGAGGCATGTGTTCCTGAATCAATTCCACAATATCTGTTTTCTGTTTAATCTCCTGTGTCTGGTCCATAAACACATTCTATCATCAAGGCTATCGCTACTTTAGCTGATCAAGAACCGACTTTAAACTCTGATTATATTGTTCCAATTTTAATTCCCCTTTTTCGTCATACAGAGACCAGAAATTGCAAATGTGGACTGCATTACGCAAAGGTATCATTTGCAGTTCTACCACCACTTGCCGCAATTGCTCAATCCCCCGGGCAGCTCCTACTCCACCATAACCCACAAAGGCGATCCTTTTACCATTCCATTCCTTGTAGACATAATCGAGGGCATTTTTAAGAACGGCAGGATAACCATGGCTATATTCAGGCGTGACAATAATAAACGCATCTCCCTCAGTTATTTTTCGAGTCCAATTAGCTACCAAGGGATTGCTATATGGTTCTTTGATCATTGAAGGAGATACTGGTTCATCAAAAAATGGCATGGGATAGTCTCGCAAATCCAAAAGCTCAAATTCCGCACCAGTTATATTTTTGGCCTGATCCATAACCCAAGCCCCGACTTTTTCACCCACCCGCCCTTGCCGGGTACTTCCCAAGATCACTTTAATTTTCATATTCCATATTGTATCATACTTTTGAAAATTGGAAATTGAAAATTGATTGAAAATTGTAAATTGAAAATTGTAAATTTCTAGGGTTACATCACAAAAGTCAAAGCCTTACCGGACTTGTCTGCCCGTCCTGTCCGGCCGATGCGGTGGACATAGGCGGTGTAATCTTCGGGTTCATCAAAATTAATGACGTGGGAAACATTTTCTATGTCCAGTCCCCGGGCGGCCACATCTGTCGCTACCAACACCTGCAGCCGGTTTTGTTTAAACATGGACAGGGCTTTTAATCTTTGCCCCTGAGTCTTGTTACCGTGAATCGAGGCCGCATTAATTCCGGCTGAGAGCAGAGTATTGGCCAATTTTTCCACTCCCCATTTGGTCCGGCCAAAGACCATCACTTTGCGAAATTCAGCTTGCTTTAATAACTCAAAGAGCTTGGCTACCTTGTCTTCTTTGGATGTCACCTTGATAATATTCTGATCCACATTTTGAGCAGTCTCAGTCATCTTGACTGAAATTGTCACCGGATCCGGAGTAAACGATCTGATAATGGTATTTATTTCCGGCGATACGGTAGCTGAGAAAAACAAAGACTGTCTAACTTTAGGCAAAAGCGAAATTAGATACCGGATATCTTTGATAAAGCCAATATCCACCATCCGGTCTACCTCGTCTAAGACAACAGTCCGGTATTCGGATAAATTTATAGATCTCCGTCCCACCAGATCTTTGAGACGGCCGACAGTGGCAATTACAATGTTGGGGTGGCTTTGAAGTCTCCTTATTTGTTCAGACAAACCTGCTCCACCCATGACGAGACATGCACGAATCGGAAGGTTCCTGGCAAAAATGCGTAACTCGTCTTCTATTTGAAACGCCAACTCCCGGGTAGGAGCCACAATCAGAGCTTTTTGGCTATAGTCAACCAAAATCTTATTGATAATGGGAACTAAAAAAGCGGCCGTCTTGCCGGTCCCGGTATTAGCAATCCCCACTACATCCCGGTTTTCCAAGGCAATTGGAATTACCTGATCTTGAATTGGGGTAGGAACCAAATAGCCATGAGCTGTAATATTGGCTATGATCCGGGCATCGATCCTGAAATCGGCAAATTGATGTTTGATTTCATACTTTACTTCTGTCTCCTGTGCCTGTGTCCTACTCACATACTTGGCGGGAGAAATTTTGGAAATCTTGCGCCTTCCTCCAAAAGGACTACGGATGCCCGTCTGGTTATTTGGTTTGTAGCTTTTGATGCGAAATGAACGGTGAAACATATTTTTCCAGTTTTGCCCACACAAATCTGCCTAAAAGAGAAGTTTTTCAAAAAGCCAGGAGAAGATACAAAAAAACGAAATCTTGGGGTATCTTTACCTTTTGCTCGTCAATCTAATTTAAACAGATCTGTATCGGCAAATCTGTAAACGTAGTATATCACGTCACAACTCCAAAAGCAATCCTATCAGGGACTAGGGGGTGGTGGAGGTGGCGGCGGCACCGACTCTTGAGGAGGAGAGACTGAAACGGGAGCCGGGGCGGTAGACGGTTGGGACTGGGGTTGCGGCTCGGAACTGGGAGCCGGAGCCGGATTTGAAACGGGCGGAGTATATGATGGTGGGGGTGAATAAGCAGGTTGAGAACTGGGGGCTGGACTGCTACCACCGGAACTGGGGGTGCAGTAGGAACCATTCCAATAATAGCCCTGTCCACAACTGTTAGCCCCAGGACTGGTGGGGGGAGAGGATGAGGATTTACAGGAGCAGGAGCCGGAATCCCACCAGGAATTGCTGCCGCAACCCGCTGCCGGCGGGGGACAGGACGAAGTGGGGTAATTTCCTGGGGAGGTGGAGATACACCCTCGACCATCCCAGTAGTATCCGGGCCCGCAACTCTCCCGGGTTAAATTGGGAGAATAATTGGGAAGGGGATCTAAGGTTGAGCGACAAACACAGGAGGCTGAATCCCAATAGGTGTTAAGCGAGCCACAATCGGCGGGCTTGGTACAAGAACCGGGAGGTTGGGGAGCAGAATCTTTGACACATTCAAAGCCGGATTGGGGTAGAGGAACGGCGCGGTAGCCTGCGGGGCAGGTTTTATTGTCGGGGCTAGGAGTGTAGCGGCAGGAACAAGAGGCCATGTCCCAGTAGCCGGCTCCACAACCCTCGGTTGGGATGGGCCTGCCGGCACACTGACTGGTATAACGGGAATATTCATCAGCGGAAGATTTACACTGTCCATTGGAGTCTTGATATTTGCCGGAACCGCAGTCTTTGGATTCGATACACTTTTGGCCGTTCCACCAAGAATTAGTGGGGCATCCGTTGGCTGGTGGGGGGTTGTAAGTTTCGCATTTACCGTCACGGAACATGGTTCCGGTGGGACAATAAGTGGGAGGAGCGATAGGACTGGGGAAGCCGTCACCGTAGTTGGGATAATCGGGGGAGCAGTAGCCGCGAGTGGGAGAAGTGGGTTCGGCAACCCAACGATAACTGGAGCCACAGGTGCCAGACGCCGGAAGGGTACTAATCAAGGTTCCCCCGGTAGGATTGTCAGGATAACAGACACCGCCAGGTTCATTACGATGATAGCTGGGAGGACAAGGCTGACCGGATTGAGTGTCCCCGGCGATGGGATACGAATAATTGGGGACGCAGTACCCGCCGTTGGGCATATAGGGAATGGAGACCCAGTGAGCGCCGCGATTACAAGATTGATAAGAGTTGTCACCAGGACCCCTTCTTTCTAAATTACAACTCGAAACTATGGACCAACCATCAGGTACGCAAGTGGTGGAATAGGCGACACAGTTATTACCGTCTGGGCTTTGGGCGGAGGTGATGGCTTGGCCGCAAGCCGCGCCCCGATTTGGTACGGATGGAAGGGTACTGTTGGCATTACTACTACAGAAACCTCCACTGGGGAGCGAGGAATTAAATACCCAGGCTAGAGGAGAGGGGCAGGAGGCGCCAAATTTATCGCCTAGGGCTTTTAGACGCAGATAGGAAGGATCTTGGGCCAGATTGGGATTGTTGGAAATGAGCCGGTTAACATAGGTGACATCTTCGGGGCGGGGAGTAATGCGTTGGACAATCTCTTCATATTTTTGTTGATCTTCAGGACGATATTTAAGCCAATCTTTATCTATAAGATCGGGGCGAATGGTATTTTGCAACTCTTCAAGGCGAACTAGGGGGATAAACCAGCGGCGGATATCGGAGGGGATTACATCACCGGGTTGGTATTTGTCGGCAAACTCCTGAACCTTTTGTAGAGTGGAGTCGTCGGGCTTTTCGGTTTCGAGTCGTTTAAGTTCGGCGAATTTTCTGATTTCGATAACAGTGTTGTAGCCAGCAGGGAAAAAGAACTTGGCGGTTTCATCGAATTTTCGAAAGTCAGAGCTGGGAATGATGTTGTTATCGGCATATTGGCGCATCAGACCTCGAGCTTCTCCGCGGGTAGTGGCAGAAACGAGTTTGGTGACTTCTTCTGCGGTGAGAATACCCAGGGCTTTGAGAGATTGCAGACGGGCTATAAGGTCTTGGGGAATGGCGGGTCGCCCGGAAACATCGGCCACGGTGTCGACCACGTTTTCGCTGGCTGCCAGCGCAGTTTTAATACCGTCTTCGGCGGCTGGGGGAACTTGGAGAGCGATTTCTTCCAGCACCAGTAAATGTTTAGCGGCTTCAATGTCTTCGGCGGCGGCCAGTCCGGCCACATCTTGTCCGGAGTCTTTCAACTTCTCTAGGTTCTCACTTAGATCATCGGTAGTATTTTGATAGCTTTTGGCCAAACTCTGAACCACCCTACTCTTGCCTTTAGTAGCCATGTCTTGCATTTCTTGTAAACGCTCCCCCGCAATTTCTAAGCGATTTTCCTCTTTTTTAATGGGATTGAAAGTAAAAGCCATGATGGCGGTTTCTTCTAATCTTTTTATAAAGTAAAGAGGATTATCCGGAGCCCAGGAGGCGGTAAAACCCAGTACATAGTCAAATTGGTCGAAACTGTGGTAATCGGAAGTAGTGTCTAAACCCAAGATTTTGGGGTCGGAAGAGGTATAGTTCCAGTCAAAATATCGCTGGGGAGACTCAAGCGCAAAAACTGAAGGAGAAAGAACACCCCCCAACAGAAACATTACTAACCCGTATCCCAGACATTTTAACTTTTGGAGCATTACAATAAGTAAAGAGCTTTTGGGGGAGCTTGTCAAGTAGAACTTCACTGTAGACGCATTTAAGAACCGAGAAATAGAGTTTGGTTTCAATCTGAAAAATATTCAAACGCTGTTTACAACCTCCAAGTTCAACATTTTAATTACAAGCAGGTTCACCTGCTAAGATTTCACTATATTCAGAATAGCATTTTCAGAACAAGTATACAAAATGAATTTGACAAGAACAGTCTCTCTTTGCTAATGTAGTATATATGATTAACAATGGTGGTGAAAAAGATACGCCTCCTATAAATTCTGAGACGCCAGTTGCAAATGTTAATACTCTCCCTTTTTTTATCTTATTAGCAATTATTATAGTAGTAATTACTATTGCCGTAGTCTTTTTTATAAGCTCCCAATCACAAAAATCCGATAATAAAACCGCCCCTGCTTCACAAACACCACCAATAAAACTAAAAACTGGATACCAAAATCCTTTTGACAAAAGCACTCAGTATGTTAATCCTTTCGAAGACTTAAAATAAAATGTTAAAACAAATCACAAGCATCTTCATTGCTTCCTTAGGGCTACTTTTTTTAACGGTCACAGTCTTTGCTCAATCTGGCATTACATTTCCTATTGCTGAGCTTGAAAATTGCACTAATGCAACTTCGTGTAAAACTTTTTGCGACAATTCTAAAAATCATCAAAGCTGTACTGATTTTGCTAAAAAACATAACCTAAGTGATAGTTCTTCAAGCGATGAAGAAATACTCAAGTTAGCAAGAGTAGAACTTGGTTGTAGTTCGTACGATAGCTGTATGCAATTTTGTGAAGAAGAGAACAATATGGAAACATGCATGGATTTTGCTGCTCGGCACAATTTAATGCAAGATGCTCCCCAAATGAAACAACAGATGTCAGCGCTTAAAAATCTTTTGGGGTGCAATTCTATGAAAGCTTGCATGGATTTTTGCAATAGTCCAGCTAATATGCAAAAATGCATGGAGGTTTTTAAACAAGCTGGCTTTTCAGTCGAGGCAAGCTACTCAGGTCCAGGAGGGTGTAACTCAGAACAATCTTGTCAAGCCTATTGTGAAAAAAATCCCAAAGAATGTGGTGGAGATAACTTTCAATCAGAACCCCCGGAGGTTTGGTGCAGCAAGGTAGCTTCAGACTGTAAATGGGATGGGGCAACCTGCACTTGTGGAGGGGATACCTCACCGCCAGAATCGGGATATATCCAGGAGCCTCCAGAAGTCTGGTGTCCCAAAGCTGGGGAAAATTGTTCTTGGGATGGTACTCAGTGTAATTGTTTTAATACTAGTGAAGGACAAAGTTTTGAAAACACAGAGGATTTTGCCAGAGAGTGTCAAATTCAATCTGGGTGCAGCTGGGATGCTGCTACCAAAATCTGCTCGTGTGAAACCGGTCAAACAGCACTTCCATCAACCTCTGGACCAGGAGATGCAGCGTATGAATGTCAAAAGTTGGGCGGTAGCTGGGATGGAATAGATTGTCGCTCTTCTTCTCCGCAAGTCCAGGGAGTAAAAACTAATCGAGGATTACTCCAACAACTCCTAGATTTTCTCACCAATAGAGGGCTTTGAAAGGCAATAATTTTGCTCCGCGACAAGGTAATGTGACATTGCATAACGATTATTCGTCGGACATAAGTCCATTTAAGTGGGCTTTCTCAATAAAGCCTTTTATCTCTCCCCAGTCGTGGCAAATACTTATCATCTTATGTTGGTTGGTGATTTCGCAATCCTCTTGTGTAATGTCAAACTGTTTCCACTTGTTACCACCTAAATCTTTTACAGTAATCCAGGCATGATCCGATGATTGAGCGTTAGAGCCGTGAACTTTCTTCACCTCATAACCTATGTGCCTAAGCATCTCAGTTGCTATATTGGTTTTAGAACCACAGCTACTCATACCTATGTTAAAAGCTATTTCAGCAGGAGTAAATCTTGATTCTAAAATACTGTGGGCCTCATATGATCGTCCCAGGCTATCGAAGTGGCTATTCAAGTACTCACGTATAGCTAGAATAAGTTCTTTTAAACCAATGTTTTCCTGTTTTAATTTCTCTGCTTGTTTGAGATATTTCATTGCTAAAACTAATTCTACCAGAATTATATATTACTGGGTGCCTGGCTCCGCGGAGACTGTTGCATTTTGGTCGCCTGAAAACAGTATATCAAACCAACATATCGAGTTAAAGTGGTGATTCCACTCAATAGGCTAAATATTCTTTCAACATTATTTTCAAAGTTGTTTTACCTTTGGTTGTTTTAAAATATTTCTCTCTTCGCTTTGCGTCTTTCAAATTTCTATATGCTTCGTAAAAAATCATTATAGTTGGGACGCAACCATGCGATGCATCCCTCACTTACCGTCGGGCATGTCTTCTTGGACGTACCATGCGGTACATCCTTTTGCGAAGCCATGCACCGACTGGTGCGTGGCTCCCCCTGGTTGACGCATTCAGGAATAGGAAAATAGAGTTTGGGTTTAGTCTTCAGAATATCCAAACGGTGTTTGAGACCTTTCAACTACAACCTGCCTACGTTTAGCTTCCGGATAAGTTGTGCCTAAGGTCGAGTAAGCATACTTGAAACAGATTTGAAAACGGGGAATCAAAATAGCCAACTATTCGTTCTGGCGTTCGCCCACGTCCAAGTTGGTGTAATTTCTTATTCGGTGCTTTAGCTATAAGATCCGTTAAATGATGTTTGTGTATCTGATCGTCTGGGACAGGATGACTATTGGGATAACTTATTTCTAGATTATTTCTTGCCACTTGGGAAAAAATTTTAAAGGTACATAAAACATACAGCATACCCTCTGCGTGTTTAATTGTGCAGTCAAATGGTTTTCTGTCTAACGTTAAATGTTTGAAGCCAAATAGAATTGGTGATTGTCTAGCAACGTTAGGGTCAAAATGGCTAACTTGTGCCTGAAGAGTTTGCGAAGCAGCAACGAGATACGCCCTACGCTTACTCATAGTTAGTCTTTTGTTGCTGCCCTTTTCTCAGTGTAATACTGAACTACAGCCTCAAATGGTATCGGAGTATTCTGATTTGCCGGATTAAATGTATCTCTCCAGGGAGCTTCTGAATGGGTTAAGCCCATGAGTTCAATTGCAGTCTTATTGCCATAAACACTAAAAACATCATCTATTAAAGATTTTGTAAACTTATCCAAAGCGTCTGGATTTCCATCCGCGGCCTCTTTAATAATGTCTGCACCGAATTTTTCATAAGCGTCATAGACAGAAACAACAACCGGTCCGTATTTCCATGCCATGATCCCCTCTTCAAAGAGAGGCTCCTTTTTCTCAACAGCGTACCAAGCGAACGCATAATAGAGCAACTTTTGCAACTTCATGCTGGTTAAAGGTTCGCCAATCTCGTTAGATAATTGGATAATATAAGCAGCAACATCTAAGGGTTTGTACACAACACAGACCTCCTCATCATTCTCATTATACATATAATTACAAAGTAAAGATGAAGCCTGTTAAAATCAGGCTTAACTTAGTTTTTGAAGATGTAATGACCTATGACATACGAAGAAAAACTTGACCTTGTTGTGAAAGCTATAGTTGAAGCGAAAAAACTGGCTTATAGGGGGCGGCTAACCTATTTATACTTAAATTCAGCCAATGGTCTAGAGAAGTTAAATCCAAAAGAAATCTACAACATACTTTCAAAACTTGGGGACGACGAAAAAATCTTTTCAATCCACGATACACCTTCTTCTGCCTTACATTCCTCTCTTAGCGGTGTGCCACAAAACATAGACTACTTCTCGCTTGAAATGAGTGAGACCTTTGATAACTGGTTTGAAAACTACTTGATGGGACAAAAAACCGACCTTGAAAACATTGACTACATCAATATGCTTAGGATTTATGACGTGGTCTTGGACATAAACGAGCAAGTTCAACTGACAAATAAAACTACTGTTACAATACACCTATTACCCCATCTAGTTAGGTTTAGTGTCTTATTTCCTGCTGATAGCATAGGATTTCGGGACAAATACTGCGAAACCCGATGGGATAGTCTCAAGTATCTTAGAGAGAAAGGCGTAATAGATAACTTCAAACACAATGAAGGATTACACCGTTGGCAAACCACAGTATCAGTTTCGCTAAAATTAAGCAGGTTTGACGATTTTTGTAAAGCAATCAGAGACGAATATGTAAAACGGAATAAGTCCAATGATGAGGATGAAAAACCAGAGGCAACACCCACAAAGATAGACCCTAAGAAAGTATTAGCTAAGGTAACTTATGACCAACAAAAAGGAGAGTTAAACATTGAGGATAAAAAGGTTAAGTTTAAGAGAGATAGTTTCAGGGCAAAATTGCTTGAGTTACTGCTGAAAGACGATAAAAGCCGTAAAAAAGAGTGGTCTTGCGATGAAGTCATAGAAACGATTGAGGGCATTACCGACCTAGATTTATTAAAAGAAAACCAAAAGAAATTTTATTCTGCCTGCGATGGACTATCCAAGCACATAGCCTCAAAAACAGGCGTCAATGACCTTCTGACATTCAACAAATCTACCGTCCAAATAAACCCAAAATACCTCTAACTTCCCGCATTAGCTAATAGTTAGCTAACTGCAAGATAATTTCAGCTCACACCCCCTTTCATAAACTTTGCTTAATGGAAACGAGCAAGGTTACTAAACCAGCACAACAAGAGCAAACACAACCCGCACAGAGGCTTACTTTGCCGGCTGATGAGCTAAAACGGCTTACTGACTTTTTTTCCATCCTCATACAAATTAACCAACGGGTAAATGTAACGAAAACGTATGCAAAACAAATTAAGTGAAATACAAGTAGTGCCAGTTAAGCCCAATAACGGGCTTGTGGGTTTTGCCAGCTTCGTTTTTGATAACTGCTTCTATCTAGGCTCAATCGGCATATACACCAGACCGCAAGGCGGGTATCGCCTGACATATCCAACCCGTAATGGGCAAAATGGCAACTTTAATATCTTTCATCCTATCAACCGGGAAGTTGCAGAGGAAGTTGAACGAGCTGTTATTTCTAAGTTTGAAGATGTAACGAAAACGTATGGTAGACACAATCAAATTGATGCTAGATAAAAATATGTTTGTAATTACCGATGTTAGTCTTTTCCAAAAAGAGACGATGAACTCTACTAGGGGCTACTTTGTTCTTGTGCAAAATCCGACTAAAGGTGAGTTGGAAAGAGGAATATATAAACCTCGACTTACTCTCACCAAACGATTTAATTGCTCAAAGAGATTTGAACCCACATTATCAATTGAACTTTCTTTGCCCAAACTTGTCTTTGGCAACAATTTTGACGAGCTTGATAATAGCCGTTTCCCACAAGTAGTTGAGCTACTGCGTCAAAAACTCAAAGAGATGGGCGTATTGGTTCTTATGGCAATACTTGAAAAAGCGCCCGTATCAGCTATTCACTACTCAAAAAATATATCTCTAACCAATGGTGCGACCCCTTACCATTACATAAACAAAATCAAAGAGTCTAATATCTCCCTTGCTCTCGACACAAATCAAACAGACTATCAAAACGAAGGACATAGCTTTAAGTGGCACAGTAATTCGTACGAAGTTGCCTTTTATGACAAAATCCGAGACCTAGAAATGGCAAAGGGGAGCGATAAGCGAGCTTTTGAGGATGACAATGTGTTGCAGTTAAATCTCTTCGATACGCTCAAAGAGCGGAAATTTCTTGAGGTGTTAAGGATGGAAGTACGACTTAATAAACGTCAGAAGATGAAGCAATTGTTTCGGACTGTGGGTATTGATACAGAACTTACGTTTCAAACCCTGTTTAGTTCGATCATTTCCCAACAAATTCTCTTGCATTATCTAGATCAAATAGAAAGACAAAGACCACGACTTCTTGACCTCAAAGCGGGTAATCCAAAGGCGTTACTTACCGATCTTATAATTAACAATCCCAAATTAGGATCACTTAAGACCTTGCAAGTGTTTGGACTAAAACAAGCCTTAGATACTACTACCCCTCGTGAATTGCGAGTCATGTTCGGGAAATATAAAACAAGAAGCTGGTATCGGCTTATGGCGGAAGCAAAAGCCATTAAACTACCAATATCGAAAAGCCCATTCCAACCAATCCGAGAATGCTTGACCCTCTTTGAACCGTTAAAGCTAGTTGACTTTCAAGAAAGATTGATAAACAATGATAAGTATAACTAATATGACAGAAGAACAGTACTATTCAATTGAAGAAGTATCAAAGGTGCTGAAAGTAGCCTATCTTACAGTCTATCGTTGGATACGATCCAAAAAGCTAATCGCTATAAAAGCTGGCAAGCAGTATAGGATAGGTAAATCCGAATTAGATAAATTTGTTAATAAACACAAATAAAATTATGGCAAACAGCAATCTTACAAACGCGAAAAAAACAAAGAATGACGAGTTTTATACCCAATACAGCGATATTCAGAGAGAGATTGAAGCTTATCTGGAATTCAACCCCGATGTATTCCGAGACAAAGTAGTTTATTGCAATTGCGACGATCCGTTTGAGAGCAATTTTTTTCGCTATTTCGTGCTCAATTTCAACAATCTTGGATTGAAACAACTTATCACCACCAGTTACAAACCCTCACCCGTAGCCAACACGCGACTGGAGTTGTTTGGCGATGATAAAACTCTCACAAAATCAAAAGGTCGTCCGAAGGTAACTGCAAACAAATTTATTATCAATGAAGTCCGCGATACAGACGGCGATGGTGAGTTCAACTTGAAGGACGTTGCCAAGCAGTTAAAGGCAAACAAACATAACGAATGGACGCCACTAAAGGGCGATGGCGACTTTCGTAGCGATGAATCTATAAATCTACTGAAACAATCCGACATCGTGGTAACTAACCCGCCGTTCAGTCTGTTTCGCGAGTATATAAAACAACTTGTTGCCTATGATAAAAAGTTTTTGATCATCGGTAACTTGAACGCGATTACCTACAAAGAAATATTCCCATTACTTAAAGAGAATAAAGTTTGGTTAGGTAATAATTGCAAAGTCAATGGCGGTGCAATGTTTTTTGAGATACCAGAAAACATTGCTAATTTGGATCAGGTTCGTGAAATTAAGACAAACGAAAGCGGTAAGAAGGTATATGTCACCCGAGTCCAAGGTGTTCGCTGGTTCACAAATCTTGACCATGGCCGACGTCACCAACCACTACAACTCATGACCGCGGCAGAAGTAATAAAGTTTACAACAAAAAAACCCTTTGAAAAATATGATAATTATAACGCGATAGAAGTGTCGTTAGTAAAAAATATTCCGAGTGATTATGATGGCATGATGGGAGTGCCAATGAGTGTTTTTGATAAATATTCTCCTAAACAATTTGAAATCATAGATATGTGTTCAAGTGCGGGCGGAAGTGCAACGAGGACTATTATTCCAAATAAGTATGGAATGAGTATCAAAGATAAACGCCCATTGATAGGAGGAAAGAATACATATGCGAGAATAATTGTCAAAATTAAAAAATAATATGAAAACAATACTCAAAACTAGCATCACTGTCAAAGATATTTGCGAAGGGTTCGTCTATAACGAACTGGAGGGTAAAGGGCTATTCGGTTTGTCTGGCAAGCTCACTATTCAGCCAGAGTATCAGCGTAACTACATCTATGCCTCCGACGGTGGAAAAAGAGAGGTTGCCGTTATTGAATCACTACTCAAAGATTACCCAATAGGCTTGATCTATTTTAATAAGGTTTCTGAAAACAATCTGGAGGTCTTGGACGGGCAACAGCGCATCACCAGTGTTGGACGTTTTGTGACTGACAAATTTGCTATCAAAGACGAAAACGGTATGGAACAATATTTTGGTGGCATGGCAAAAGACAAGAAAGTCAAAATTCTGGAAACAAAATTGCTCATTTATGAATGCGAAGGGACAGAAAGCCAGATAAAAGAGTGGTTCAAGACGATTAATATAGCTGGAGTTCCGCTCGTTCCTCAAGAATTGTTAAATGCGATCTATTCCGGACCATTCGTTACGCTAGGTAAAGAAGAGTTCAGCAACAGCCAAAATGCCAATATTCAAAAATGGAGCGCGTACATAAAGGGCAGTGCAAACCGACAGGCATTTTTTGAGAGGGCTCTAGACTGGGCGAGTAAAGGAAATATCGATGATTACATGAGTATTCATCGCAACGATAAAAATATCAATGAGTTAAAAAAATATTTCAACAGTGTGATCGATTGGATCTCTAGTGCATTTACCGATGTGGAAAGTGAGATGTCCGGACTTGAGTGGGGACGACTGTATGAGCAGTATCACAAAAAGGCGTATAACCCAGCCAAAGTATCAGCCGAGGTGCGTAAGCTCTATGGCGATCCGTATATCAAGAATCGCAAAGGTATTTTTGAGTATATTCTCGGCGGTTCCGTCGATACAAAATTGCTCGAGGTTCGAGTTTTTGATGATGCAACTAAAAAAGCGGTTTATGCAACACAAACCGCTAAAGCAGAGAAAAAAGGCGAATCAAACTGCCCGCATTGCGCTATTGGACATGATGCTAACAAGAGTAAGGTTTGGAGTTTTGGTGAAATGGATGCCGACCATGTAGCGGCTTGGAGTAAAGGTGGTGCGACTTCAATCGAAAACTGTCAGATGTTATGTATAACGCACAACCGAGCAAAAGGTAATCGATGAAAATTGCCAAATGTTATGCCAACTAGATAACAGAACCAAGTCCGGAAAATAAAATGAAAGCCATTATAATTGCTAGAGTAAGCACAGAAGAACAAAAAGAAGCGGGTAACTCGCTACCTGCTCAAATTGCACGGCTTAAAAAGCATTGCCAAAACAAGGGATTTACGATTGAAAAAGAGTTTAGCTTTGATGAGAGTGCTTATAAAGACCAGCGCAATGACTTTGATAGTATTCTGGACTTTGTTATTGAGCAAAAAGAAAAAGTAGCCGTTTGTTTTGACAAGGTAGACCGACTATCCCGCAACATCTTTGATAAGCGGGTTTCTATGCTCTACGAAAAAGCCCTAAAAGATGCGGTAGAGCTTCACTTTGTTTCTGATGGACAGACCATCAATAGCCAGCTTTCAGCAGTCGAGAAGTTTAATTTTAGTATTAGCCTTGGCTTAGCAAAGTATTACTCCGATGCAATCAGTGACAATGTAAAAAGAGCCCAAGAACAAATGTTAAGGTCTGGGACATATCCAAGCAAGCCTTCGTACGGATATAAACGAGTTCCTATAAGTAAAGACAAAACTGAAATAGTAGTAGACGAGTTTGCATCCCGCATAATTCAAAAAGCCTACGAATGGTATGCGACGCATAGCTTTTCAATGAATTTACTACGCAAAAAATTAAAAGGAGAATATGGGGTCAATTGGTCGCTTGGTCTTACCGATAAATACCTCAAAGATCCGTTTTACTATGGCATGATGGTATGGAATAAAAAGATGTATCCTCACAAATACCCGCCTATTATTACCAAATCCCTTTTTGATCAAGTACAACAAGTCAAAGCGGGATTTAATAAAAAGCACTTTAAGTACGCAGGTAAACCATACATCTACCGGGGCCTGCTTCGATGTGGGCATTGTGGACTGGCAGTAACCCCAGAAAAGCACAAAGGACACGTTTATTACCATTGCACGCAGTACAACGGCAAACACGGGGCTGAATGGTTAAGGGAAGACAATATAACCGAGCAGATAGGAGATGTGTTTAAGCGACTGCAAGTACCCGATTATGTTTCACAGCAGATAGTTGATGCTTTGCGAATTACCCACGAAAGTAAGATAGACTTTCGTGATAAACAATATAACCAGCTAACCCAAGAACACGAAATTTACACTAAAAGACTTGAAAAAATATACCTTGATAGATTAGACGGGCGTATTACTGACGATGAGTATGACAAGTTCTATCAATCATTCCGTGAGCAAGTAGCCGAAATAGATACACGACTAGGTATGCTTCAAGAAGCCGAGGACAATTACTACATTACGGCTAAATACCTGCTAGAACTGGCAAATCGGGCTTATGATCTTTTTAAAAGTTCAGAAGTTGAGGAAAGAAGGCAATTATTGAAGCTCGTACTATCGAACCTAAGGGTAGAGGGCAAAACAGTCCGATATGAAGCGATAAAACCCTTCGACACGATCATCAACTATGCCGATGATCAACTATGGCTCCCCCGGGAGGATTCGAACCTCCAATCATCTCCTTAACAGGGAGCCGCGTTACCATTACGCCACAGGGGAATAATTTTTTTAATGTCCAGACTCAATTATATCAGTTGACAGACCGAATGGGAGTGCTAGACTAAAGACAGGATGAAATATTACAACAAAGCGAGTGCTTACTTCAAGAAAAATCCTCATTATAATGCCAGTGTGCATACCTTGGTGGGAATTGGCATTGGAATTTTGGCCACTTATCCCTTGGTTGGTCAGCACCCTATGCGTTGGGGAGTGCTTTTTCTAAGTCTGGGGATACTTGGTCACCTGCTCCCGATTCTTCACTCCAAATAATCCACCCCTTCACCATTTCCTTAATCCTAAAATATTCCTCCTTTTTATTTCCGGGGGTGGAAGAAGGCAAAGCCGGGACCTACACGCTCGGTGGTCATTTTGGGCTTCATATACGCCCACTGAACAATAAAAAATATTATGTTCAGCGGAATAAACAAATGACAAATGACAAATGACAAATCAAATTTCGAATTTTGATTTTTGAATTTCATTTGATGTTTGACTTTTGTGATTTGAATTTTATGTGCATTTGGCAAATAATCTTTTACCCAGGCATTTTTCTTTAAGAATTGATATTGGACCCCTCCCCGGTCAAAAATACATTTGGCTTGCAAAATTTCGTGCGCAAAATATATACTGTGAGTATGCAAGACTAAGTTGTTGGTATCCAACCATAAGTTAGTACAGATTTTATCTGGAGCGGATTTTGCGCCCGGAAAACGTCTGTCGTTAATAAACAAGAGGTTGTAGACCAGACGAACAATCCATAGCGTGTCTGGATATGTAATTACCATCAAGTCAATATCATCTGATTTTTTGCAGTTGTTCATGGCCAAAGACCCAGTTACAAAAATGGCCGCAATGAAGGGCAATCTTGCCAGCCTGGTGGCTTGGGTATATGCAATTCCCCATTTCAATAAACTATATTTTTCTCTTTGTTTGCGGATTTTTTCCAGTTTTGGTCTTTTTGGTAACCTCTGAACCTTTGCACCTGACCAATATTCCAACTCTTCTTTTGTCAAAGGATAATCGTATTTATCAAAATATTCCAGTGTCTTATGGATTTGGGGGAGCAATTTGCGAAGCCAGACCATATTGGGATAATACCGTATTTACGCCAGTTGACAAGGTCTTGGTAACTTCAACCGTTTGCCGGCCGGCATTGACGTCCAATATTGCCTGAGCATAGAGAGCGTTTATTTTGGAATTTATTCCTGTCGCCCCGTCAAAAGTATTGGATGCCAAATACCAAGACCTGGCATTGGTTGCCGCTGTCACAAATGGCATCGCCAGAGGATTGGTAATCAGTGTAGACATATCAGATCTAGAATAAATTTCTCCAAAAGCCCGGGAACTACTGGCCGATTGATACAGTTTTTGTAAAGTTTCGCGGCTAGACAAGTATTTGACCCACTTCCAGGCAGACACACTCTGTGTAGATTTTTTGCTGACGCCCTCGGCCCAATAGCTAGCCCAGGTAATGGGCTTTTCACCCCGGGCCGAGTCGAGCGGCAACTGCGGAATAGGATGCACCGAAAACTTCAATTTGGGATTTATGGCTTGCAAGTCAAATACCCGCCAAGAAGGAGCAAAATACATGGCCAGTTTGCCATTGGCAAACATAACTGTCGAAGTAGGCAGGGTAGAATCCCAAATATGGTCGGCCCTATTGAATATGGTGTAATATTGCAGACTTTCTTCGGCTGATTGGCCTTGAGGTGAAGCTAAATTAACATTGTTTTGCAACATCAAGACACTCAAAATATCCTGCCAGTGATCTACGTTGTCAGATGTCCCCATAGCGGCTCCGGAAATCAATATTTTGTCACCACTGCTACAGCGGCCGTCTTCGGAATCACAGACCGATAGCTCACCCGCCGTCTTTCTCAGCTCTTCCCAGGAAGTAGGAATGGTCTTGCCACCTTGGGAAAATAGTTCGTCGTTTACAAATAGGGCCAACCCATCAATCATCAGAGGTACGGCCATATAATTTCCCCCTGTCCGTAAATCATTGCGGATGACCGGATAAAAAATGCTCTCGTATTCGGACGCGGAATAAATCTCGGGAGGAACAGTGGCCAATTCCGATTTAAACATCGGCATCCAGGTATTGTGAATCCGAAAGACATCCGGTCCTTTCCCGGTGGCCAACACATTTTGCAATCTTTCCCGGTATTCACGCTGAGACTGGAAAATATAATTTATTTTGATGCCGGGGTTGGTGGCTTCAAAATCTGAGATAATTGGGCGCATCACGCTCTCTGGCTCCCATAGACCCCAGTAGGTCACAGTCATAGGCACAGGATTTTTGTTTTTTAGTTTGGGCGGAAATTTGACAATTACCAAAGCTACAACTGCCGCTAATATTATTCCGGCAATAACAATGCCGATAATCTTTTTAAGATTCATATTTAAAGTATATCACGATCCAAATCACGCTTTTTAATTGCTTCGCGTTTTTCATATTTCTTTTTACCCCGGGCCAGACCCAATTCTATTTTGACTATTCCGGACTTAGTATACATGGCTGTAGGCACCAAGAGTAATCTGGCTTGTTTCATTTGCGATTGCAGGATTAATATTTCTTTTTGGTGCAACAGCAATTTGCGGGTACGGATAGGGTCATAATTGGTGTTATCCGCGTGTTTGTAGGGATAGATATGCGCTCCAATCAACCAAGCCTCAAGGCTTCCAAACTTGCTGGGTCTAAATTTTACATATCCATGCGATAAATCAATCTGACCCACTTTGGCAGACTTTGCTTCCGGCCCCGTCAAGACGATACCTACCTCCATTCTTTCGGATATTTGATAATCAAATTTGGCTTTTTTATTGATATATTTCATATATCAATTTGCCAGATTTTACTCCCTGCCACCAGATATATTTTACCAGTCTTCTCGTTGGCTACCAGGCTTGTGGCCTGACCCAAAGATGGATTGATATAGGAAGCCATATATTCTCCGGTTTTCTTGATGGTTACTATCCGGCCGTTAGCCGGATCCAAAATATATAATTTTTCTGCGTCTTCGTTGGTATATACTTGCGGATTTATACCCAAGGGTTTTTCTAGTCCAGAAATGGCAAATCCTTCTTTGACCCCGCGGGTCAATTTGATTATATTTTGACCATCCACAATCCACAGACTTCCGTCAATGGCAAGCGTTGTCGAACCAGACAAATCAACCGTCTCGCTCTTGGCTAGCCAGTTTTGTTTGTCGCCATATCCGGTTTCGGCCGTTTGATAGCGCCAGATATTGGATCTTGTCAACAAATAAATATTTCCGGCAAACATTCCCATATCCACAACTTCCCCCCAATCCTCATCCAATTTTATTTTTACTGAGCACTGAGTACTGAGTACTGAGCACTCAACTATTCCGTTTTTAGATAGGATTTCGGTCTTGCCTGGATAACTGGCGATCAATTTTGCTCCCCCAATGACATCACTACCTACTAAAACGGTACCGCTTTTTTTGACGGGATCGACAGTTACAACTCTATTTGAAACAGTATCTAGCACCATTAATTTGTCATCCTGTATTGCGAGCCTTTGGCCAGTCAGGCCATCCCGAATCAGAGTCAGATCCAAGACCTCTTGGAGAATAACTTCATTTATTCCTTTGGATTTATTGATAGTCGTTTCTAGATCCAGCTCAACACTATCCAGACTAGTATTTTTATATTTAGCGCCTCCTTTGGTCCGAATATCAGCCAGAGCGTCTTTTATTTCTAAGAGCATTTGGCTACTACGGGCAGGATTTAAAATTACTAAGGCCCTAGCTTCATTAAACTTGAAGGCCAGCTCTTCACTCCGTTGATCAAGCAAAGCCCGGCCGGAAACCAAGTATTGAAAACGGGCCCGGCCTACAATTCCCAAAATTCCAAAGATTAACAAAAAGACGATGCCAATAATCAGAGTCTTTGACGCTTTTGGTTTTCCGTATTGAACGAATACCGGGGCGGAACGTTTGGGAAATCTGAGTGGTGGAGGTGGTGTTTCTAATACTTGTTCCTCTTCTTGGCGCACTACAAATTGTGGCTTTAGGATAGGCGCTGGGGCAATCTCGATAATTATTCCCGCCTCACCTTGAGATTTTTGGCTGCCATGGACTACTGCCCCCAATGTCTCTACCGCTTGCTCTAAATCTGATTCCAAGGCTGCCCGCATGACTCCGGATGGCACATGTTGCCAAAATAGACGGTTACCCAAGACAAAACGCTGTCCGATGGACATCGGACCACTTAATTTACGAATCTCAACCGGCTCAACCGGCTTTAATAACCAACCTTCTTTTTGATCTTGACGTAACCATACACCGCCTCCGGCAGACACCAAATACAATACATCATCCAATAAAACCGCGCAATCCAGCTGCAGATTTGGCTCATCCGCAATCATACTAGAAACAGAAGCAAAAAGCCGGTCATAGGCCGTGCCTTCTGTCTGACCAAAATACAATTCATGCAGATGAGACAACACATCCCGTCCGCGGGCCACCACCGCCACTTCAGATTCTTCTTCTATTTTTTCCAAGGTGATAATAGCCAGAAGCCGGCCCCGCAGGCCGTGAGAAAAATCATGGACTTGGGCCCAAAAACTTCCATCTACCCGCCCTACAATTTTACCAACATTGATGTTTGTCATAAAATTACAATTGTTAAAACCAGCAAGACTACTGACATTAGCAAATGCAACCAGGAAAAAATCTGAAACCAGGTATTCAGTTCACTCTCAAAAGTCTCGCTCATAACCTTGACTTGGCTGACTATCACTACGGCAAAAAGGCTATAAATCACCAGACCTACCACCAACATCCATTTAGTGAGATCATCCAGAGTCAAATTTAACAAAATATTGACAAATTTTTCCATAATTTTATTTTCCTTGCTCCCTTCTTTTTTCCAGCTCTTCGGCCAGCCTGGAAATAATATCGACTACCTTATCCGGATAGGGAACATTTAGAGCCTCGATCGTCGGCTTTTCCGAAGCGGTAGTCACCCAGACATCACCATAGTGAAACAGGGACCGGATGAAGCCGCCTGTCGCCGAGGCCGGCTCTTCAATATGATTTAAGTTGGCATATGTAATCATCCGGTACATTAAATTATAAAAATCAATATCCACCAATCTTTCGTTAGTCACTATAAACACTGAGTAATACCAATACAATATTTTTTCCAAAATAAAGACCAGGGCCATCAGATACCAGACCAGCTTACCAATAAATAGAAATTTACCAGGGACGGCTGCAAACAAACCCCCGCCCAAAATGACCGAAGGTAATACCAGCATCAACACCGCCAATAATATCCAGGGGACATTGGTAATCGGGTGGGCCCGAAGCAACAAGACTATTTCCTCATCTTCCTGTTGGGTCACAAAGTGGGTATCAGGCCGGACAGAATAGGCCCCAAGAGCCGTGCTCCTCGGAGTCTCGCCCACTTTTTCCAAGACCGAAGTTATCACTTCTTTCCACCAGAGTTTACTTTCTTTTATATCCTCTTTATAAGATTCTGCTTTGTAGACATCTGGCATATTTATTTAGATATTTTGATGTTGGAAGTTAGAAGTTGGAATTTTGAAGTTTTTGATATTTTGAATTCTTGATCAAAGTATCAAGAAATCTAACTTCAAGTATCTAACCTCCAACTTCTCCCTTCAAGATATCTACCTAAATTGTATCACTTCTTCTCAATATTAAAAAATGCGAACCCACTTTGAGGAATTTGTAGTCTTCCGGGAGCCCGTAAATTAAAGGCTGTTTTAAAATCTGTTCCAGATAAACGGATTTCCCCTTTGTCAGTCTGAAATACTACTTCATTCGTGCTGCCGTTTCCTTGAACAACACTCACTGAAGAAACTGAAGAAGGACCATTGGCTTTCCCCCGAAGCTCAGAATATGAGTATGGATTCCCTCCCCAACAAGAAGTTGTCACGGGAGTTACTCTGTCGTCTCTGTAAAGAGCGGCGTTAATAATGTCTGCCATTTCTTCAGAGGAAAGCCAAGGATTACCCCTCCCACAAGTATCCCCACTGGGTGAATACCCCTTCCGGTACCACGCCTTGTATGCCCAAGGCGAACCACCTTGTTTCTCATAAGTTTTATCAAAAAAGTTGGAGCCGCCACCTCCGTCGGTTGTATCCCAACCCATTGTTGTAATATACCCACCGGTTGTAGAAGAATAATATGTGACCACACTCTCAAGAACTTGACCCCGGGTGTCTATTACGGCTTGTTTCCATTCGTTGGGAGGGTTATCCGCTTTGCTTTTTCTAAATACTTGACAGGCTTCCGTGGTACAGATCTGTTTGCCTTCGATTTTGTAACGATAAGCATAAGTTCGAGCCGCGATGGCCTGAGCTTTGAGAGCTTCGGGATGCCAACTTGAAGGCATTTCCGCAATTCCCCACAAATATGTAGTCTCAAAATCTAGATTGCCATATCCGGACACATTAATTGTCCCATTGGTATCTTTTGTTATCGGATCATTTCCATAATAGGTTTTTAATATATCTCTGTAATTTTGTCCACCTTGGGCTCTACCTCTTGCTCCATACTGGCTCATCCCCTTGCGATGCGTATAAGCCCCAAAAGAGAACACGGCAAATGAACCCGATGGCGCCGCATCTCTAAATCCCCGAATAGAAGCATTATAATCATCAGACAATTCACTATCTCCGACACTGGCAATAAAGTTCCCGCTTCTGGCCGCCAATATTTCGTTTTGGCGGGCATTCAATGCTGATACCTTGACTGACAAGTCCGCGACATATTTATTGGCTTTGTCCACCTCACGGGCCAGAAATCCCGCCTGTTCATCCACTCGTTTTTTCAAAGCATCTAAATTGATTTTCTGAGTACTGAGCACTTTTCTCTGAGCACTGAGCACCGTAATTTCGCCCGAAACGACCGAAATTATCTCGCGGTCACTCCGGGCCAGCTTCTCACGGTAAGCCAGATCCTGAAAAAATTCGTTCGCAGATTGCGCAGAAAACAAGATTAGTAAAAGCGATTGGCTTCTTTTTTGGATATAATCTCGGCGGACTTTGGCCGCCAACAATTCTTCTTTGACCCCCACCTTGACCTCCCGGTCAAATACTTCTTTTTGAAGTTTTGTAAGTTGATCGTTTAAAGAATTTATTTGTAATTTGAGATTTGTAATTTGCTTATTTAGCGAACTAAGTTCACGAGCGTTGGTGGAATTGGCCTTGGAAATTGCGTCAGCAATCCCGTTAAACTTAGATATACAGCCACTGATGGTCTGAGTATCAGTCAGGCTTCCGGGATTATCACACTCTTCGGCTTTGATCAGAGAAAAGTACCCAGAGAAAAGTACTAAGAAAATTACAAAAATGAAATTTTTGTGCATGACTTCATCTTATCATCCCTGAGTACTTTTCTCTTTTTGCTGAGCACTGTTCAAATGTGCTAAACTTAAAGTAATGAAAAAGATTTTTTGGGCAATATTGATTTCTATCTTTTTCTTGCCAAATATTGTCTTTGCCCAATCTGCCTGCGATGGACTAACGGGGCTAAACCTAACTAATTGTCAAAATTGTATGGGTCCAGCTGCGGGACCACCAACCGGAATGGTTTGGACGGCCATTGGATGTTTGAATGCGGGAACACCATCCAATTTGCCGGGCGCGACAACCCCTTCACTAATTGGCCAGCTGTTGGTCTGGGCCACTATTTTGGGTTCGGGATTTGCTTTTCTGATCATTGTCTTTGGGGGATTTCAAATTGCCACAGCGGCCGGAGATCCCAAGAAAATGAAGGCAGCCCAAGAATTGATTTGGTCCGGAATTTCGGGCCTGCTGCTAATCATCTTTTCCATTTTTCTTTTGAATTTGATAGGATTTAGAATATTGGGGTTGACGGGTCCAAGAGGATTTAATTTGCCTATACCCAATCCATAAGAATATGAATTTTCTTGCACAAAATTTACCAGGATATGTAACAGACCAACCACCTGGGAATTTTTTTGGAACAAAGGGCCCCCCCGATACTGGTTTTTATAAATTTTTTGCTCCGGATTGGTGGCTTGGTTCACTGGGAAAGAGCATTGAAAGAATTATTTTGTTTGCGGTGGTTGTTTCCGGATTAATATTTTTTGTAAAGTTGATGATGGCCGGATTTTCCTATTTGACCTCGGCCGGAGATGCCAACAAAATTCAAGCGGCCACCAAAGAAATCACCAATGCCCTAATCGGTTTATTAATTGTCATCTCTACTTTTTTCCTAGCCCAAATTATTGAAGTTGTTTTGGGTATCAAAATAATATGACGAAATTGTTAGCTCAAGTAAACGTTCCCACGAATTTTCTCGGTAGTACCAACTGGTTAATAACCATAGACAATATTCTCGGAACGGGTATGTGTGTAGCTGGTGGAACAGGTGCTACAGCAACCTGCAATTTCCAACCGGGGGTATTAATCACAGTCCTACTTCCCAATGTTCTAATGGTCGCCGGATTGATATTTTTTGTCTGGATGATAGCGGCCGGATGGGTGTTTTTGGCCAATGCGGGACACGAAGCGAGTACCCAAGATAAGGCTAAGGCTCAAGCGGCTCTGACCTATGCGGTCATTGGCTTCTTGCTTATAGTCACCTCTTTCTTTATACTACAGATTATAGAAAAGGTGACTGGTATTAATTTTGCCAGTCCCGTTGGTATATGATATTTCAAGTTTTTGGAAAGATTGCAAATCCTCTCGATGTTCTGGCTCCGGGAGCCACTAGTGTCGGATATCTTGGTCCGTCTGGAGCTGGTGCTGGACTTTTTGTTTTAATGAACAATCTTATTAAACTATCTATTGTGGCTGCCGGCATTTTTGCTTTCATCAATATCATTATGGCCGGATATGGCTTTTTGGCATCGGTTGAACCCAAAGAAATTAATAAGGCTTGGTCCAGAATCTGGAATGCTATGATGGGCTTGGCTTTTATTGCCGGATCGTTTGTGCTGGCGGCTATTTTTGGCTGGATCATTTTCAAAGATCCTACGGCGTTATTGGTTCCCAAGCTATATGGTCCCGGTCCATAAAATATGGTTAAATATTTGGCTCAAACTCTCAGCACTCCTTTCCCTGAAGGGTTTAGGGGGTTGGGCCCATTAGGTTTTGATAACCCTATAAATTCTCTATTTACAGAAAGAACCTCTACCCAAAGATTTGACCGCATACTGTCTGTCTCAATCGGAGTAATGACGGTTATTGCAGGTATTTGGTTTATGATTCAAATATTTCTTGCCGGAATTGAGTGGCTATCGTCCAGTGGAGAAAAACAAGCAATTCAAAACGCCCAGAAAAAGATAGTTAACTCTGTTATTGGCTTGTTGATCGTGGTCATAAGTTATGGGTTGATGCTGACAATTGGCTATATCTTTGGCATTCAATTGTTGGCCCCAGGTGATATTATTTATCTATTCCTTTCCCCCTAATGAAACTTTTAGCCCAAATAATTAACCCTGTTATTAAACCTGAAATTGGGAGCTTTTATTATATTCCAGGTGTTGGTAATAATTATGTTCCGGGTTTCTCGGTCGCAACAACCTATGTCCTTCAAAGATTCTTGGTTAATTTTATTAGGCTCTCTTTTGTTGTCGCCTCGGTGGTATTTCTTTTTATGCTTGTCTGGGGCGGAATAGAATATATATTAGGTGGTGGGGAAAAAGAAAAAGTTGGTAATGCCTGGAAAAGGATTACTCATGCCCTGATCGGAATATTTATTCTCTTGGCTACCTATGCCATTTTTAAATTAGTAAACCTGGTCTTTGGTATAAATATACTTATGTTAGATATTCCAACAATCTAATTATGTTTGTAGCAAGCAGTACTACCATAGATTTGGAAAATGCTTTAAGTGGCACGGGATTTGCCAATGTGGCCACATATACTGTCCCCCAGCTAATTTATGTGTCTTTGGAACTGTTGTTTGTAGCGGCAGCGGTGGTGTCTTTTATCTTTTTGATCGTTGGTGGTATCCAATGGATTACGGTGGGTGGAGAAAAAGATGGTCTGGAGAAAGCCCGCAAAAAGATTACCGGGGCCCTGATCGGCTTGGCCCTGGTCTTGTCCGTCTACGCAATTGCCACAATTGTTGATATAATATTTTTTGGTGGAGCAGAAGGAATATTTAAGTTAAAAATTCCCAGTCTGTGAGAGGAGGTGACAAGGATTCATGACAAAACTAAATAAATTTTTCAAATTGGTATCAGCTACAGCTACCGTTTTGGCCGTGTCTCCGATGTCTGTTTTGGGTCAAGCGCTTGGAGACAATGAAATTAATCTCAAGGGCCTGGGGGGTTCATCCAATTTTTCCGGTATTACCAATTTTAAGCCGGGAAATTTGATTTCCACCGGTATCAATTTATTGCTGATTGGCGCCGCCTTACTGTCTTTTATATTTCTATTAGTCGGAGGAGTGCAGTGGATTTTGGCCGGAGGAGACAAAGAAGGCACTGATAAGGCTAGAAAAAAGATTACCAATGCTCTGATTGGCTTGGCTATTGTTTTCTCAGCTTATGCCATTGCTTTTATCATTCAGGCGTTATTTGGTATTAATATCTTCCAATTTACCTTAAAGAAGATTGGAGAGTATTAAAGTATGCCAGCCTCTCTGGATCAATTGGAAGTAGTGTTTACTAGTCTTTTGACCGTGTCGTTGGCGGGAGTGGCTTTGACATGTATGATAATGCTTTTGGTTGGGGGTTTTGGATTTTTGACCGCCGGGGGTGATAAAGAGGCTACTCAAAAAGCCCAGAGAACTCTGACCTATGGTTTAATTGGCTTGTTGGTGGCCCTGTCTGCCTGGATAATTATCAATTTTCTGGGAAACTTTTTGGGTATTAATTTCACGGTCTTTACGGTCTGTCTTCCGGGATTTAGCGCACTTGGGCCTTTGGGTGGTGGGTGTATTTAGTGTAAAATAAGCTGGCGATGAAGTTTCTTGCCCTGAGCATTTTTCTCTTATTTCTGAGCATTGTCCCGCCAAAGGCGGGAGCTGCCTGCTGGTGCGCCGATCCTATTGCCGACAATTGTCAATGCGGCCGCACTGGTATATCCGATTATAGTTATAATTACAATTACACAGTATCGGCAGGACGAGCGGGGTCTGTTACCAAAACTATAAAATTATTTTGTGATACCGCCGAAGAAGCCAGAAGTGAATTTGCCGTCAAAGCTCCCATTTGCGGTTCGTCGCCCGAAATATTGCCTTATTGTGCATATGGTATTGATGGCAACAAAAACTTCTGGGTTTGTTATGGAGCAAATTTTGCAAAAGGAGTGACCAATCTTCCAATCCCTCCAATCAAAGGACAAGTTGAAACCGAAAAAATGGGTGCGTTTACTTTCAATGGACAACAATTTGGGTCAGCTGGCATTAATGTTGTCAAGATTTGTTCAGATGGTGTATTTTGTTGTGGCTCTGGAAATTCTTGTAGTCAAAATGATATTCCAGATGAGCCATCTTATTGCACACCTCAAAGAACTGGGGTAGCCAATCCCCAATTTTGCGGCAAAAATGAAATAGGGTCTGGCGAATCGCGGTTGTTCTTCCCCCATTTGCGCAATATTTCAGCCCTGTCAACGCTCTTGCAAACCATATTTAATCCCGGACCCAGTCTGTTTAAACGCAATGTTGAGCCGGTACCAGCCGGAAAAACGGCTTCTTCCGGTCTGGATAGTACAGATACTGTCACTTCCAAGATTTATTTTCATCAAGGCAAAGATGACGCTACTCAAATTGTCAATGATTCCGACAACAATTCTTCCCTGCGGGTTAATCAGCCTGCTCCTGCCCCACTCTATAATTTTGACGGCTCGGACAATCCCTACAAAACCAGCGGTTTTTGTAATATCAATGATACCAAAGTTAATCCCGGCGATGACCTATTGGGTCCAACCATTGTCTCCAATCTGACTTATACCCAGAAATATCAATACAAAGTGGCGCCGTCGCTTGGTTGTTTTGGTGACAATGCTACCGTCTCCGAAGATGAAAGAAAAAAATGCTGTTCTTTCAAGGCCTCGGGCATAGAAGCAACTCAGAATGGATTTTTTCCCAATACTAGAGAGAAAAAATTTATTTGCGGAACTCTTCCCGGTCACCGCGAAAAGACCAAGGGTAGAATTGCGGTCTTTACTAAATCCCCACTTATAGAATATGTCTATGATACCTTGGTTGTTGGTCCGCAATCAGTTCTGAAACGGATTTTTCCCCAAGGCAACCCCAAAGAATTCAAGGAAATTCCGTCAGAAGCCAAATATAATGCTTCCGCTCCGGGGGCAGATGAATTAGCAGTCGGTGGTAAGACCGGTCAATCACCTACTATATATATTCCCCACTTGGGCAGTCTGTATGAATATTTTTTACAGGGCCTGCAAAAAGCCTTGCGGCCATTGGGTGCGTTCAACCGCTCACCGGATGTATTTACCCAATCCCCATCGGGCGATTGTAATACAGTCGCCGAAGCAACCACTTCTGCCCCTGCTTGTCCAATATCCAGCGGGTCGGCATCTTTGACTTCTCCGTGCGGTATCAACACCGAAATGCAAAAAATTATAAATGACGCCGGTAATGCTTTTGGTATTCCCCCGGCAATAATTGCCGGCATTCTGTCCATCGAAACCAGAAATGGGGTTTTTGGTCTTTCCCGGGATGAAGTCGCGCGTCACAATTCCGGCGATTCTTACGCCCCGTATCTCTGCCAGTCAAATTCTTGTGGGGCTATGGGCGCCATGCAATTGTTGACCGGCTATGGCGTTCAGGCCTCGTGTTCACAAGCTCTTGGCATCAACCGTTGGGGAGAATTTGCTTGTGACTCCGGATCGGGAAAACCCAACCCTGGAAATCTGCGCGATACCATTTTTGCCGGAGCTAAAATGATTTCATCGTTTGGCATCAACCGGGGAGGCATCTGGACAAAAGATCAAGTGTTGGAGATTGGGTACCGGTATTTTGGTAGTAAAACTCAAGTCTTTAAATTACGATCTAATATTGATTATGCCAATGTCTGTATTGATGAATCTCAAAAACCTAATATAGTTGAAGACGAAATGACCTATGGGGATTACTTATGGTATTACTACTCTCCACGTAAATAATTTATGAAAAAAATATTATTTATTGTTTTTTATACATTTACACTTTTATACATTTATGCATTGTCGTCGTCTGTTCGCGCCGCGACATTTTCCTGCACTTTTGACAGTTCTACCGAAACTTGTAAATCCACCACCACGTGTCCAAGTGGATATACACCAAATTTTGGACCCACCGAACTCTATGCTTGCAACGTCAAATGTAACGACGGCGCAGACGGAAATGCTAAAATATGCACCAAGGGTTCAGGAACTTGTGATGAATTTACACTCCCCTGTACCAAAAAAGAGCCTCTCATTTTTATCCCCGCAAACCCGGATCGTCAAACTAATCTAACTACGACCACATCTTCACCTGCGTCTCCAAAAATTATCAAAGATTGTACTGAAGATGGCGGATTCTGCAGGCTTCAGAGTCTTGGTTGTTCAACGGGATACAAAGGTACAAGTTCAAACGAATGCAAATCTCAAAGTTCCGGAGGATTAACTTACCAATGTTGTATACCTCAAGCCAACTCTTCTACTTCCGGTTATACGGATTCCGGACAGATAGATCCGGGTGGATATACTTCGTTGTCTGACTCTCAATGTGTGGGCCGGGGGTTGGCTGATTATATGAACGCGGTTATTGCCGGAGCCGGTAATATTCCCAATGTCAAGTTATTATCCCCGGCTTTCAACATGACCTCTGTCACTTTTGATGAGATTGTGAATGGCATGGGCCAAAATGGCGCCAAATTTGGAGAATTGGATGGCATTGCCGGTAATGTCTACAATGTCGAAAACCGTAGGATAACCAGCTGGCTGACAGAAAAACTAGCCAATCCATACGTTTCCGGAAAGCCGGTATTTATCACCGAAACCGGCGAAAAAGATTTTGCCGATGGCAAAATCGGCCTTGACGAAGCCAAGATTAGATTAAAGCCGGAATTGGATGCCCTAAGAACGGTTGGTAATCAATGGAATGTCCGGGCGGCTCTTCTTTTTAATGGCCTCGGAGCCAATTCGGGCTTTTCATCGTTTCAATGGTCCGACGATGGTTTGAGAGAATTGTGCGGTGGATATAGCTGTGGTCCGGTCGGAATAAATCAAGCCTCTTTTTTCTCCCAAAGCGACACCAGATATTCAATCATGCGTAATTTAAATATGCTCTATGATCTGGAAATTGCTAATGCCGGAAATACAGACGCGGTTTTGCGGGCGGTAAATGCCTTGCCTGGCGGGAATGTTATTGTCAGAATTGGCGTGGGTGACGATAGCGGCGGATTTGCCGATCCCCAAAAATATGTGGAATTTATCAAGCAAATTGCCGGTCAGACTGACAAAACTGTCTATTTTATTGCCGGACCCAATGAACCGGACTCGGAATATTGGGCCACACCAGCTTGCCAAACGACTCAACTAAAAAGCAAAAAGGGACCTCTGGAAGAAGGATTTAAGCCCCTGGACAAAAAATGCAATGAGACATATTTTGATGAATATCATCCGTTACGGCCTTATCCGGGATCGCCTTGCGATCCTCTGATTGCCAGATCTATTCCGGAAGCTCCGGCGATTTCAGAAAAAAAATATAATACTTTTGCCTGCGGATCCTCCCTGACCCCCCAACGCGAAGAAGTCTTTGATCCTTATGGTAAAAATGGTCTGTATGAAAGCCAAATCCGCGAAGGTTATGCTCATACTGTTTGTGAACCCAGCGAAAGTTCGCCGGAATTTGCGGCCATTGCCAGATCTGGAGGTACTGTCACCTGCTGGCGGACATCGGCATTTGATATTACTGTTGACTTAGCCCATGCCAACGTGGGAATCCTAGGTAATACTCAAGACAATAATTTGACCGATGCCCAAAAAGTCAATGAATATCTGTCTTGGTATCTGACCGGCACCCCCCAGATCGGAGATCAGATAAAGCTTGACAAAAATAAGCCTGCAGATATTGACCGGCTGATAAATTTTTCCGGGCCCTTGCGCAAGCTTCTGCCCTTTGATGCTATAGATACCCTCCGGGAAACTATTGCCAAATCCGCAGATAAAGAAGTCCATAATTACAAAATCGGTGATTTGGCCCGGTTAAAAGCGGTTCTTAGCCCCTATATTTTGGGCAAGCTTTTGCAAAATGTACCTTTTTCTTCCATGGAAGATACCACGGGTGAATTTACTATGTCTGTCTTCCGCGATCCCGCTTTTGATCAGCAAGTTGAGGGTCTACAAGATCAAAAATACAGCTCCGTGGTCCAAAAAAATACCGCCCCCCTGCAATTAATTATCAAATCCGCCAAAACAGCAACACCATAGTTTAAGATTCAAGAATCAAAATTCAAGATTCAATATACAAAATTCAATATGCAAGATTCAATTACGGGAATAAGATCAAGAATAAAGAGATGGATAATTAATGTCATAGGATTGGCGAAAGGTTTGCCAAAAGATGAAGTGGCGCGGATTTTTACAAATCAACTACTTAGGTCGGCAACTTCCGTAGGCGCAAACTATGAAGAAGCCTCAGAATCTGAATCTTCAAAAGATCTAATTCACAAGTTGTCTGTAGTAAAAAAAGAAGCTAAAGAAAGTAGGTATTGGCTTGATCTAATCAACACCATCTACCCGTCTTTGGAAAATAAGTGTAAAATACTCATACAAGAATCAACCGAATTAATTATGATTTTTTCGTCCATAATTTCTAAAAAGAAAAACGGACAAAATTGAATCTTGATTCCTGAATCTTGAATTTTATTATGAAAAAATTCCTGCTCAGCCTGTCTATATTATTTTTTATCGTTTCTCCCGCTCTGGCTTCATACACTTGTGGAGAAGATGGTGGTGTTATTAAAAATGTAATTGAAGAAACTGCGGTAACTGCTTGCGTTAGTCAATTGGGTGCTGACAGTCAGTCTCAATGTGTGGCCATTCAGTGTGCTTTAGAGCGGGCTTTATCCAGACCAGACACCAAGCAAGAATGGTGGAATCCTACCTTGGGAACTTTTTCCAAAAAAGTCTTTGATTCCCCCAAAGAAGAAATATTTGGCGAGCGATACACCTACGCCCAAGTCAACTGGATAATAAATAGTATCTTCACCTTGCTTCTGCCCCGGGCAAACAAAATGCAAGACATTATTGATTTAGTAACGATTATCAAAAACTTAGAAACCGGCCAGATTCCAAGCCAGCTCCAGCCTGTGGCAGACATCATTAGTTTTCCCTTTACTCATCCGATAGCTTCAGCCAAAGACCAATTAAAAATAACTCTGGCCAGATTACAGATTGCCCCACCGGTTTCGGCCCAGGGCTTAGGTTATGCCAAGTTGCAAGGATCGGCCAATATCAACACTCTCTGGATGGCTACCCGCAACATGGCCTATCTGATTTCGATAATTCTGCTGATAGCGGCCGGTTTCATGGCCATGTTTAGAACCAAAATCAATCCCCAAACCGTGGTCTCTATCCAAATGATCATCCCCAAGCTGGCCATGTCTCTAATCCTCATCACCTTTTCCCTAGCCATCGTGGGTTTTGTGATAGATATGATTTATGTCTTCATTGTGGCCATACTAGGATTGATTGCGGTTACTGGAGTATCTCTCCCCGCCAGTCTTGCCGGAAATATTACCACCCTTACTACAGCCGCCACAAACTACATTGGCGGAGTATTTCTCTGGTGGTATGTTACTTTGACAATTTCTATTGTCGTTTTAATGATAATATTACAAATAGGTAATATTGGTGGAATTACGGGTTTAGTATATGCTTTGCTGGGTGCTCTCTTAGCATTACTCATTTGGGCAGTAATTTCCATCGTTCGTATAATAGTTACTCTTTTCCATGCCTATTTAAACCTTATTATTCTTACCATCACCGGTCCATTGCAAATCATGATGGATATTGTACCGGCTGATCACAAATCGGGTTTTGTGCCATGGTTTAAATGTGTTGTGGGTAACGCCTCGGTTTTTGTTATCACCGCAGTTCTTTTGATTTTTGCTGTTATTTTATTTGGTTTAGGTGGCGCACCGTGGAATCCAACCAATCTGTCTTTTTTTACAACCGGTCTTAATCCAGGTTTTACACTTCCTTTTCTAGGTGGTACTGAATGGATCTTGGGAGACATCACCCACTTTGGTGGTTCTGGGGCGGGCTGGATACTTAGAACTTTACTTCTTCCCATGGCTTTCTTTAGCGCCATGCCGGGATTAATGGTCATGATCAGAGATACCTTGTGTAAAACTGCCGACCCAGCCGGTGAAATAGCTAACGCTGTCCGCGACGCAATCAAATCTGCCACTTCCGGTAAACCTATGGAAAGTGGAAAAGGTGTAAATTTAGGTAGTCCTATTGGGGCGGCTGCTGGAAAAGTGGGGGCCGGCATTGTTGGTTTATTCCGCTGTTTAGGTAAATCTACCCCCATCTCAACTCCGTCCGGACATGTCGCAGTAGATAAACTGAAATCCGGAGATGTAATCTGGACTTTTTCAAGTACAGGTAAAAGAACTGGAACAATAATACTTATAGCAAAGAAAACTCCAGTCTTTAATCACAAGATTCTTCAAATTACAACAGACACTGGGTGCGAACTTTCTGTGTCTCCTCTCCACCCTCTCCCCAATGGCTCGCCAATAAGTTCTCTTGTTCCTGGACAAATAGTTAATGGAGTCAAAATCTCAACCATCAAGCTAGTTGAATACACCAAAAAGTATGTGTATGATATTCTTCCGGAGGGAAAAACCGGATATTACGAAGCCAGTGGATTAATTTTAGCCAGTACTCTCAAAAAATAGTTTAATTAATTATTAGCTTTCAAAGCTAACGCTATTAAAGCTAAAGCTATCTCTAGTCCTGGTCTAAATAACTTTTTGTCTCTTTTTTCTACAAATCCTTTTTGTATGGCCGCATTTATAAACGGCTCCCATTTTAATTGCCAAGCTCTGTCTCTGGTCTCGGATCCATTATCTGTTGACATACCAACCCTAGATCCCAACAACCAATAAAATCCCAGTCTCAATTTTTTATCTGGATCTTCTTTATCCGGGTCTGCCGCTTTAATGGCTTTGCCAAAAGCGGTCCACCAAGGATCCAGTTTATCATCAGCTGCCTCAGCTACAGAAAAATCCTTTCTCATAAGTATGCCCAGAGCAACCATATATTGAGAGACTCTGTCTTCTAGAAATTTTTCATATCTCATCTCTCCTTCTGTTAAACTAAATGACAAAATATTATCGCCGGACTTGATCTCCCGGCTGGTGTAATCGCTCCCATCCAAGTGCCCTAGGTACGAAGTTCCAAAACCCTTAATTAATCCAGACTTTCTTGTAGCCTCTGGTCCTTGTTTTTTAATCAGTAACCACTGATCAAGGTAGTAACACCTGGCTCCCTTGTCACCACCATCATCTTCCCATCTTGGATCATCCTCCAGTAACTGTCTTCCTTTTGCAATTGATTCCTCAAAGGTTGCTCTAAAAAGTCTCTTGGCAATCTTTGCTTTAGCCAAGCTGTCCGGCCCATTACCAATTGAACTCGCAAGCTCTGGTTCTGTTTTAGAAACATCTCCTTGCAATAAATCCCAGCAATCTTTGATTTTTTGGTCGGAAAGGAGGGTTTTTATGTCATCGCCCCTGATACCACCCCATTCTGACCAATAATTAGTCGTTAATGATATTTCCTGTGCAGCCGCTTCAATCGTCGCTCCCTTGCTGGGATCGACATTCCATCCCACTCTATTTATGGCTGCCCAGGATGCATACAGTCTCAATCTGGCTCTGGTTTCCTCAACCGCCTCCCGCGGTATCTTCCTCTCGTTAAGTGCCTTTAGAACTTCAGCCAAGGCTTTTCCGGACTGATTAAAAGCTCCCTGATTTACCAGCTCTGTTGCCATCGCAGTCGATCTTTCAATAATGTCTAACCGGTGTCTCATCCAATCTCCCCACTCTGCTTCTCTCGTTGGAAAAGCTTCATCTGAAATTTCTCCAGACATGGTTTTCCTTAGTGCGTCAAGAATTGCAGTTGTAGAATTTCCAGTCTCTGTTTGTCGTCCTGCTGCCATATCCTGCCTAAGACCGGCTATTTGTCTTTCTACTGCTCTTGTGGCCACATCATCTTCCCCCCTTCTCAAATCAGCTAGTTTCTCCTCAAGGGCTCTAAGTTTTTGCGTCTGGTCTTTGGTTGCCTCCAAGAGTTGCTGTGCATGATCCGTTGCCCGTTTTTCTGCATCGTCTTGTCTTCTTCTTTCTTCCGTTTTACTTTGTTCTTCCCGTTTTTTTTCAGCTTGGGCTGGGGTTAGTTGGTCAATATAAGCTTTATACCCGCTTTTTGGAATCTCCGGGTTCCATAAAACCTCGTCTCGAATTTGGTTAGCCAACTGGTCTAAGGTTTCTCTATCGACTTTCAATCCTTTTGCAATTGCGTTATCGCTTGCGTGTATCAGACCGTCAAATCTAGCCAGCAAATGAGTCGCTCTTACCGCATCCCCAACAACCCCCTCCAATTTTGGATTACCCCGGTAGCCTCGAACCATACGCGCTTGATCTTCTAGTCTTTGAGCTAAACCATCTATTTTTGTAATATAATCTGATTGTTTCCATTCTGATTCAATCAAAGTCTCTACAAGAGCTTTTCTTGCGCCATCAAATACTCCCAATTGCTCTGCCTCTTTGTATCTTTCCCTCCGCGCCATTGACAATTCATCTTTTTTGTCTTCTGTTAATTCTTTCCCTCTTAACTTTCTGCTATCGAGGGCTTCTCTTATTTTTTTATAACTATATGTTGATATGTCCTCGCCCTCCGTTTCCCGCCCTGGTTCTTCATTTCTTTCTCCACGCAATCCTGGTCTTATTAATTTATCCGTCAGCTCCCCAGCTTCGTCCAACAATGCGGCTCCGGCTCCAAATACTGTCGCTGTTACCCCTAATGTATCCGCAGTACCAACTTTCTCAGACATTACCTTTCCCACTTCCGCACCAATACTTTTTGCCAATATTTCCGTGTCAACAGACGGAGGTTGTGTTGTTGCAACTTTATCTCTGGCTTTCAACTCTTCCGCCCTTGTCTTAAGGTCTTGTATGGACAAACCAGAACTTGCCACTTCAATTTTTGCCCCACCCTCTTCTGCCATACCCTAATTTTAGCACGCCCAAAATATTTCTTTAGACCAAACCAAAACTTAACCCCGGGACCTGACCGGGGATTCAACTGGGGTTTCTGTCAGAATCCGGTTGCGTTGTCTGCTTTGGCTCTTGACTAATCTTATATATTCTTATACAATCTTATATATATGATCAATGCGTTTGACCTCCGGCTCAAAAAAATTCCTCAAAATATTTGGCTAAAAATTACCCAAATTGAAGCTATGAAGGGAAAATGGGGCGGGAGTGTCAAGCTCAATCCTCAAATCTTGGGTAGACTGAAAAAGTCTGTGTTGGTCACATCAACTGGAGCTTCTACTCGAATCGAGGGGTCAAAATTGTCTGACGAGGACATCGAAAAAATGCTCCGAGGGATAACCACCCAGAAATTCAGCAACCGCGATGAACAAGAGGCCCGGGGATACTATGAACTTTTGTTAAATGTGTTTGATTCGTGGGACACACTTATTTTTAATGAAAATCTAATAAAACATTTTCATAAAGAACTCCTGAAATATGTGGAAAAAGACACCTATCATCGGGGCGAATATAAGAAAAAAGAAAACGCCGTAATCATGGTTAATGAAGCAGGTAAATCGGCAGGCACTTTATTTGAAACAACCCCAGCATATTTAACACCCAAAGAAATGTATGAATTGATAGACTGGACCCAAAAAACTCTGGATCAGAACCTGTATCATCCATTATTGATAATCGCTAATTTTCTTGTTGAGTTTCTCAAAATTCACCCCTTTGAGGATGGAAACGGCCGCTTGTCAAGAATACTGACCAACCTTTTGCTACTAAAACACGGGTATGTTTACATGCCATATGTATCACACGAAAAGTTGGTTGAAGACAATAAACCAGATTATTATCTGTCTCTTCGTAAAAGCCAAAAAACACTCAGAACTAAAAGGCCGGACATATCGATTTGGATGAGCTTCTTTTTAGACATACTTCATGCTCAATCTAAAATGGCGATCCATCTTTTGACACAAACAAACATCGAGTCTCTTCTCTCGCCAAAACAACTTCTTGTCTGGATTTATTTGGAGAAAGTTGATCAAACCACACCAAGACAGATTTCAAGCGAAACGGGTGTACCAAGGCCAACGATTAATCAAATTCTTAATAAATTATTAAATCTAAAGATGGTCGAAAGGATCGGTCAAGGCGCAACAACTAGATACCGAAAGATTTAGACCAACCACCACGCGAGAGAGCGAGGAAATCTAGCCCCGGGATCTGACCGGGGATTCAACTGAGGTTTCTGTCAGTATTCGGTTGCGCTGTCTGCTTTTGATATATCTGGCTATCGATTCCTTGCTGGTCAACCAGTTAATATGGTTTGACCATAAAGTCAAGCTATACCATATTACCCACTTGTTAATATTCAGTGTTTTTCAAGAAAAGACACCACTTCCGCGCAAAACTTCTTCATCTCCAGAATATCATCTTTATAATCTCTATACACCTTTTTGATGTCAAATTTTACATCTTCATATTCATGAACTGCCATATTTCTAAATCCCACCGCTTTCTCCATCGCTTTAGATGTTTTTACTGTCAAAACTTTCTTCTTTCCCAATGTTCCAAACAATTCTTTCAGGGTTCCTGGTCTTGGTAAATCTAAGGCGGAAACCACATGGGTGGCAATGTCTATTGCTTGTTCCACCGTCTGTTCCAATCTGAACACCAATAAATCCTGAATGTCTACATCTTCGTCAAAGAGCTCTTCTGTTAAATCCATATTCTCTATCCTGTCTATCAATGTCCGAATTTTGATAATTTTTTCTGCAACCACTTCTTTTTTAATTGGCATGGGCTCTTGCTTTAATATCGCTGTATAAATAATCCCTATAAATGTCTCTCATGTGTTCGGTATCATAGTAAGATTCTAGTACTTTTTCTTCAAAACTTAATTTGGCTAATGCATTTTTTTGGTAAAGAACCTCAGCGCACGAAATAATTTCAAACAAAAATATCGGCGAGCTAGACCTGTCCACCACTCTTATGTCTGGTTCCTTTATACTCAAAATGTCTTCTATCTCACCTGCTACGTTGTAGCTAGAAAAGGCACCCCGTTTTAGTTTGCTTCTATCTTTTACCACAATGGCAACATCGGTATCCGAATCAGGAGCAGCATAACCTTTGGCCCGTGATCCATGCAGATACACGGCTATCACGTCATATTTTTGACACACTTGACTTAATCTCTGCTTGTTTACTTTTAATTTTGCCATGCCCCAATTTTATCACACTGAGTTCTAGGCCGAGGGTGACAGCAAAAGTTAACCCCGAAGTCTGACAAAAAATTTAATCCTACAAACACTTACATAATTTCCCAAAAATTTGCACCGCATAGACCAAGAAGGACAAAGAGCCGGTAATCACTGCTCCCAAGACAAACCCCACAAAGTTTTTCAGTTTCATTACTCTAAATTATATTACATTGCTCATTGCTCAGGTTTTCACAATGCCCCCTGCGTGAAAAGAAAGACTTGCTTAATAGACTTCACGGAGTACACTACTAATAGTACTCAGGGCTCAGAGAAAAGTGCTCAGGGTGCCCTAAGTATAACTGCTCTATGAGTTATTATGATCACCACAATTTAATTTATTATCAAAAAGCCAAACAGCTGACCAAGGATGTTGTTCTCTTGTTTAACAAACTTCCCCAAACAAGAACTAATGAAATTTTGTACAAGCAAATATTAAGATCTGTCAGTTCAATTGGTGCCAATATTGCTGAAGGCTACGGTAGAAATAACAAAAAAGAGTACCGACAATATTTAGGAATAGCCCGTGGTTCCGCTTTGGAAACTGAGTATTGGCTAGAAATTATTCAGGAAATTTCTGGTATAAATACCCAGACATTAATTGAGTTAAATAAAGAAATAATCAGGTTACTTACCACAACTATAAAAAATCTAAATGTTAAACCCTGAGTACTTTTATCTTATTTCTGAGCACTGTTAAATATGGACCAGCATCCTGTGCCCCAAAATATTTCTTCTTATGAATTCCGCCTGGTGGGCGATATGACTCTCAAGCAATTTTTGCAACTGGCCGGAGGTTGTGGGGTGGGAGTATTTTTTTACAAATTGCCCTTGCCGTTTATTGTCAAGTGGCCCCTGATTTTTATATCAGTAGGCATTGGCATTCTTTTGGCTTTTGTACCGGTCCAAGGCCGGTCATTTTCCCAATGGTTACTGGCTTTTGTCCGCGCGGTCTATGCTCCGACTGAATATTATTGGAGACCAAACGACAGTACTCAGTACTCAGAGAAAAGTACTCAGGAGAACACAATCCAAGATAAGATTGTTAAGATTGAATCTAATTTTTTGGATAAAGTTAATAAATTTGTTTTGGGAATTAAAGTTCATAAAGTACCTAAAATAAAACCAGAGGTTAAAATTGAAACAAAACCTGTAGTTAATATCGTGGTTGAAAAACCAAAAAAGGAAACGGTAATTTTTGAAAACGAACCACCGGTCTCTGTCCCAATCCCCACTCCCAGTCCTTATCCCACTACTCACAACCCACCACCTATCCCTTCCACCACGCCAATTACACAAATAATTGCACCCGCGTTAATCACCGACCTGATACCCACCCCCGAAAATCCAAATATTCTCACGGGCCTAGTCCACACCCACGACGACAAAATTCTCGAGGGAGCAATTGTAGAAATAATAAACCAGGAAACCGGGATGCCGGTCCGGGCCCTAAGATCAAACAAGTTAGGACAATTTACAATTGCTACTCCCCTGTCTCCCGGTAAATATATAATCAGTTCAGAGTTGGAAAAATATGTCTTTGAGCCGGTGTTGATTGAAGTCAAAAATGAAATTATTAAACCCATTTTAATTAAGGCAAACATATGATTAGATTATTTGAAGTTAGAAATTGGAGGTTAGATATTTGAAGTTAGATATTTTGATTTTTTGATCAAACAATCAAAACGTCAAAAGTTTCAAGGTTCTAACTTCTAACTTCCAACTTCAAAATATCAAAATCTTGAATATGCAAACTATATACGCCACCACCCAACAACACTTGGATATAGAGGATATTGTCTCGGATCTGGCAATTCTCAAGGACGGTTCCGCCTGTCTAATATTGTCTGTCTCGGCCATCAATTTCGGTTTGTTGTCCGAGCGGGAACAGGAAGCGACAATCTACGCCTATGCTCAGCTTCTGAATTCTCTGACTTTTTCCATCCAGATCGTCATTTCCAGCAAACAAAAGGATATTTCTGAATATTTGGCCTATCTGGATACTAATCTTGAAAAAATCGAGTCTCCTCTTATAAAAAATCAAATGCTCAAATACCGGGGATTTGTAAAATCTATTGTCCGCCAGGGAAATGTCCTGGACAAAAAGTTTTTTGTAGTTATTCCATTTAGCAGCTTAGAATTAGGAACCGGAAGCGCTATTAAAACTCTGGTTAATTCTTCCCCTAAGCTAAATACGCCAATTGCTGAAATTGCCCAAAAGGCTGAGTTGTCACTGTCACCCAAAAGAGATCACTTAATTAGATTGTTTACCCGGATTGGCTTGCGGGCCAGACAATTGACCGGGCCTGAAATCAAGCAGTTATTTTTTGAATCGTACAACCGCGATTTATTATGACCAAAGTTCTGGCTGAGTGTAAAACCATCAAAGATACTATTGCCCCGGAAACCATTCATGTGGACTTTAATACGCTTCGAATTGGCGAGTCCTATTACCGGACCTTGTTTGTGTCTGGCTATCCCAGATTTGTAACTGCAAATTGGCTCTCCCCGCTTATCAATTTTGACCATTCCCTTAAAATATCCATGTTTATATATCCCGTCGAAAGCCGGACGACTTTGGATGATTTACGGCGAAAGATTGCAGAAATGGAAGCGGAAATTTCCACCGATATGCAGCGGGGCCGGGTCATTGATCCGTCTACTCAGGCCAAATTGGAAGATGCGCTGATGCTCCAACAGCAATTGGTCAAGGGTGAAGAGCGCTTCTTTCAATTTTCTCTCTATGTGACCATTCCGGCCAAAAGCGCGGCAGAGCTGGAACAAATCAGTAAGCAGGTGGCCAGTACCTTAAGTTCTCTGCTAATTTCAACAACTACTGCCCTGCTTCAACAAGCGGAAGGATTCAAAACGACTCTGCCTGCCGCCATGGACCATCTGGGAGTCACCCGCAACATGGACACCACCTCTCTGGCGACCACCTTTCCTTTTACTTCGTCTGAACTGACCAGTAATGAGGGGGTGTTGTATGGTATTAATGAACATAATGGAAGTTTGGTAATTTTTGACAGGTTCACTTTAGAGAACGCGAACACCGTTGTCTTCGCTAAAGCGGGCGCGGGCAAGTCAATAATTGGCCATGATAAGGCGCTTTTTGATGATGGGTCCGGTCCGAAGATTTCAATGGTTGGACCATTAATTGAAAATATTATAACAAAAAACGGAGTTAGGAAAATTGCTAAAGACATCGAAGGTGTTGTAGATCCTGGATTAAAAGTTTGGACATTTGATAAAGATCTCAAAGGCCAGTGGTCAAATGTTACAATCGCCGCACGGAAAAAGTTTTCGCCAAGAAACCATTTATACACTATCACCACCAAGTCAGGGCGTAGTATTACTATTACCGCCGACCACAATTTGGTTATCATGCGCCAAGGAAAAATTAGAGTGATGAGAAGTGAGGCTGTTAAAATCGGGGAAGCCGTTCCCCTCCCGCGTCAAATTAATTACCAATCGTCAAAGATATTCTCTGTTGATTTACTTTTACTTTTAGGATTAATTACTAGCGAAGGACACGCCACCTCAAAAACAGTTGAAATTTATAATACAGATCCTAATGTTCTACAAATAATCCGGGATTGCGCAAGGAAACTGGGATATAAGACAACCCCCAGGTACAATTATCCAAATAGAGAAATCCGTGGATATTACATCATGCCCTGCGCGTTCGCCAAAAAATGTTATGAAATGGGGGTTTGTGGAAAATCGGTGGAGAAACGCGTGCCACCCATTATCTTCTCGTTGTCTAATAATCAAGTTGCTGAATATTTAAAGGCATACTACGAAGGCGATGGTGGTGTAGATGGGCACCAAGTTTGTGCGACAACAAAATCCAAAGACTTGGCATCAGACCTGGCTTATTTATTCTTGCGTTTTGGAATTATTGCTAGAATACGATCTAAATTTAAAAGAGCTGTTGGTACGAAAGACGAAGGCGATATCTATTATCAAATTACAATTTCTGGAAAAGACCAACTTGAAAAATTTGCCCAACAAATTGGCTTTTTGACCGAAACAAAAAATTCAAAACTCGAGACGCTTCTTAAATCGCTTCCGGCTGGAAACACCAATGTTGATACTATTCCTAGTCTTGGCTCTGTTTTCAAACACCTGTGCCAAAACTTATATCCAACTACTGAAATTAAAACACCTCAAATATTAATTGATATAAAAAATGGAGAATATAACCCTTCACGAGACCAACTCCTTGTTGCTATCAAACTGTGTGAAGAAAGAATTTCCCAGCTTCATTCTCTTAGTTCTCATATTTCACTCCTTCGAAATCTTCCCCCCATATCCAAACTCATAGAAATCGGAAAGAAAAATCGAAAACTAAATACATTATTGTGGGAACAATTGGGTCAATCTTGGCGAACCATGAAACAATATCTTAATCCGCCATTAGCCAAAAACGCTTTAGTGGTATTCAGTACCATCTCTGGACACCAAATTACGGTTCCCCAAGTTACAAATGCTATTTATACTTCTTTCAAGGAGCAGGGGGTCTCCCTTCAGGACTACGACAAGTCCATCTGGTCGTCCTTGGTGAACAGAAAAGGAAACTCTAAATATTCAAGTATTACAAAAGCGGCCCGGTTTATTGCCCGCCAATACCGCTCGACCCAGCTTAAAATCCGCCATGCTCAAACTAAATTAAACGATTTGAAATTACTGATAAAATCCGATTTGTTTTGGGATCCAATTGTCAAAATTGAACGAATTAAACACCAAGAGAAGTATGTTTATGACTTGCAAGTAGACAATGGAGTCTTTTTGGCTGGTGAGGGAGGATTATTTGTTCATAATTCATATATGGTGAAATTGGAAATACTGCGTTCGTTAATGTTTGGAACCGAAATAATTATTATTGATCCCGAAAATGAGTATAAAACTTTATGTGAAGCGGTGGGGGGCGAATACGTCAATTTTTCTTTCAACTCTCCCTGCCGGATAAATCCGTTTGATTTATCAAACCTGACTGAACACTCTGACGAAAACGAACTTAATCTCAAGATTTTGGGACTCCATTCATTATTCAAGGTAATTATGGGTCAGCTGTCCCCTTCCGAAGAAGCTCTTCTGGACCGGGCCTTGGTGCTGACCTACAAAATGAAAGGCATTACCCAAGACCCGGAAACCCAAAAGAAAACTCCACCTCTCATGGAGGACCTTTACAAAGCCCTGATTGGCATGGAAGATATTATGTCCAGATCTCTGGCCGACAGAATTGAAAAATTTGTTAAGGGCAGTTTTATGGGCATTATTGACCAACCCAGTAATGTCCAATTTACCAATCCCTTTACGGTCTTTTCCGTCCGGGACCTGGAAGATGCGCTTAAACCAATTGCTATTTTTATAATCCTGGATCATATCTGGACTAAATTGCGCCGTGAAGTCAAAAAGAGACTGCTGATTGTGGATGAGGCCTGGTACCTGATGCGCTCTCCTGATTCCGCGGAATTTTTGTATGGCATTGCCAAACGGGCCCGGAAATATTTCCTGGGGCTGACGACAATTACCCAAGATGTGGAAGATTTCTTAAACACCGATTTTGGCAAATCTATTGTCACTAATTCTTCAATTCAATTTTTGATGAAACAGTCTCCGGCTGCCGTTGACAAAGTGGCTGAAGTGTTTTACTTGTCCGAGGGAGAAAAACATCTCTTGCTTTCGGCCGAAATCGGCGAGGGTTTGTTTTTTGCCGGCAACAATCATGTGGCCGTCCGGGTCGTCGCCTCTCCCGATGAACATAAATTAGTGACCACTAAACCCCAAGAAATATTAGACCGGCAGAAAAATAAAAACATATGACAGATATAGCTGACCGCTATTTATTGGCTCTTCGTCTGCGTGATTTACTTTTTAAAAAACAATTGGCTTATGAAGGTGTGGGAGTTTGGGATCAGGAAAAAGAAGACGAACTCCAAAATATTGTCAATGGAGATAAAGAAGTTTATTCTCCTGATCTGGGTTTTGATCTATCAGAAATTGATTTTAATGTCTTAACACTAAAAGAATTAAAAGACATTTTTAAAAAACTGGAAAATAAACTCAACGAGGTTCGCGGATCCAACATGCCCCCTAAAGAAGTTTTGGAGGAATCACAAGAAGCTTTAAGAAAAAGACAGACAGAAATCCAAGTAGAAAACAGCAACCTTCCGTCATTTTCTGCCCAGAGAATAAAACTAATTGCTTCCTTTTGCTCCCGGTTTGGAGTTTCCAAAGAAGACGCTGGAACTTTTGTTGATTTGGCAACTGCGAACATTGGTACCGACGCAAGATTTTCAGTCCAAGAGGTTTTAACTGTTCTGGGAAATCTTGACAATTTGACCAGGCGGAAATCGGATGCTCTGGCAAATGATATTGTTACTACCATCTTAAGCCCGGTAATCGGAGAGTCACTCTCCCCTTTTGTGGATTTTATATCCACCGAGACCGAGATTCCTGTAGGCAGTGTCACTATTACCGCTTCTGCAATTGCGGCGTTTGCAGGAGAATCTCCGCTTAAAATCGTGGTCACCCCGGAAGTCGAATCAACGCTGGTAGATCTGGTCGGGGTTGCCCAAGCCCAAAAAGAAATTGATTATTTGAATAATCCAAAAATTACAGAGGCCGTTAAACAGGCACAGGAAATCTATGCTCAGTCTCAAACGGTTACCGAAGCTTTAAAAAAAGATTTTTCTAGAAGTGATATTAAGGATGAAGAAGTGGTAAACCAAGCTTTGGCTGTTTTTAAGTTTGCCTCTCCACTGATAGCTCCGGCACTTCGGGATGCCCGTAAAAAAATTACAGATCCTGCGAAGCTTAATCAATTTGAAATGTTTTTGAAGGCTATGGCTATCCAATATGCGAAAAAATATGGCCTGCTTTTATCGCCGGGGGCGATTTCCTTAATTGAACAATCGCCACTTGATAAATTTTTTGATCAGGTTGAACTCCAACAAGAGATTTTTACACAGGAACAAATCAAAATTATTCAAGATTTAGCCAACAAATCCACAGAGACCGAAACGACTAAAATTGAGCGTGCCAAAACAGTTACGGCGTTTGCATCTGATGTAATTAGTTTGAAAGATGATTTTTCTCTGGAAAATGTTTCCGGCCTGGCCAACAAATGGCTGAATTTAGAAAAAGTTGATTCGGGTTTAGATAAATATTTTTCTGATAAAGACAACTTGCAATATGCCCAGTTTCAAAATTGGATGGCTTCGGTTTTTGCCAAATTCATGGGGCCGGAAGCAGAAAAACTTGTAAATCTACTTAAACCGCTAAATAAAATGTTTTGGTTAATGGTTGACAAATCAGGACTTGGCCAACTAATGCTGTGGCTCAAAAAAACTTTCAAGCGCTGGGTGGGGATGAACTTGTTGTTTGGGGCGGTCGTAGGAATCGGAACATTTCTGGTCATGGGACCTTTGATTGGTCTTGGCGCTGGAATTATTACTTATTTTGCTGTTCCGTCGCCAGGAACCACTAGTGGCCTGTTGTCAACTACAAGTATGCGCATCAGCTCGGCCATTGGCCACGTGGGGATGGCTGCCACATCCTCTTTTATGAGCTTTTTGGCAATCGTCTTTGTAGTTTTTTTATCAATCCCCATCGTTGTGGCCTTGATGCTTTTTATCATCAACACCTCGGCTCTGGTGGTACCACCAAACATGGATATCTATAATTCCTCTGCTGAGCTTTCAAGCCTAGGTGGAGCCTTCCAAGACGATGGGCTGGTGAACAAAACCGGCTGTCCTCTTTTGAATCCAAATATTTCTGTCCCATCATATGGTCCATTCTCCCAAACGGGTCACGGTAGTAATACATATTGGAATGCTGTAACAGGAAGTAGCCAACAAGATTGTCGGTATGCCATACCCAATAGAAGTGGATGCTATGCCCCAACAAAAGGACCAGCCAATAGTTGTCTTAGAAAGGGGCTTCCCGCATGCGAATTTTATGGTTTTGCTCTTGATTTAACAGGCTCCTCTGAAAATATTTCCTTGCCTACAATTGATGGCAAAGAGACGGTATGGAAATTTAACGGCACAAAGTATGAGAATGGAAGTGGTAATAGCTCTGTTGGTTGGACTTTTGGTTATAGTGACGACACTGGAAAATATAATATTTTTTTGACACATGTCAATAGCAATTTACTTACAGGATCAAATCTTCCGTCAGGAACAAAATTGGGAGGGCTATATAAACAATCTGTTACGTATTCTGACGGAACAATACACGACAACACACATCTTCATCTGGAGGTTCAGGTAGACGGAAAACAATATGTTCGTCCAGAAAATTATTTCTGTAATGGAAAATAGATTATAATAACAATATGCTAAACATATTTAAAAACAGAAAGGTTCAAATAATCTTCTCTTTGTTCTTAATTTCAATTTTTTCTTTAGTTTATCTCGCCCTCCAAACAAAAAAAACTCCTGTTTCTGTATCTATTCCCCCGGAAATACAAACACAACTAAAAATATTTAATACTTATCCAAACCAAGCAAAACAACCTATGGTATCAACAAAAATTGCGGTAAGTTTTACTTTTAATTTGCCTATTTCAATTCAAAATCTTGTTGCTACTATATCTCCTCAAACTGAAGTTAATCTCACTCTCAGCAAAGATCAGAAAATTCTTTACATTCAACCTATTTCTTCGTGGAAATATGACACCCAATATCACCTTATTGTTCAGGGTTTGCCCATTAAAGTTGAGTCGACTTTTACACCAATTCATCCATCTCAGATACAAGAAGTTTTTGACGAAAGACCTGTTAAACCCTGACCGGCATGATTAAATGAATCAAAGAAGAATCTTTTTCCGGCACAAAGACCGCGGGGGTGGTCGGTTCATTAAATTTCATAATTATCCGCTCTTCATTAACGCTACTCAAAAAATCCAAGACATATTTATAATTAAAAGATATTTGTGTTTCATCCCCATCAATTTCAGCATCAATCACACTTTCGCTTTCCCCTGTCTGCCCACCTGTTGCGGTTACTGAGCACTGAGAACTGAGTACTGAGAACTTAATAATGTTGTTAGAGTCGCGGGCAAAAATTCCCGCCGCCCTGACTGCTCGTAGTAACTCACCCCTGTCTCCTGTAACCTGCGTCCTGAATTCTCGGGGTATTATCTTGTCCACGTCTGGAAAATTGCCCTCCAGAATTCTAGAAATTATTTGAATTTTGCCGGCTGTAAAAATAACCTGGTTGTTTTGACTTACCACCTCCATTGAAATTTGATCTTCCTCCCCTACTCTGGCTAACTCCATTATTGTTCTAGCAGGCACTATTAGATTTGAGATAGAGTTAGAGATAGAGATATTTTTTTGAGACAATCTAAAACCATCCGTTGCCGTAACCACTAAATTCTTATCTCTTTTCTCAAATTTCACTCCTGTCAAAACAGGGCGTGATTCGTCCACCGCCGCAGAAAAGGCTACTTCTGTGGCAACTTGTTTAATTAACTGACTATTTATATCTATATGCTCACCTGAGGAAAAGGGTATTATTGGAAATTCCTTGGCATCAATGGTCGAAAAAACGGCACTCGATTTACCACAGGAAATTTTCAACTTCTCTTCCTCCAGTTTTAATTCCACTGTCTCCAGGGGTAAGGAAGCCACAAATTCTGTCAGATTTTTGGCCGGAACAGTAATTTGCCCGGGTTTATCGGTCTTACCTCCAATATCTACTCTTATTCCCATTTCCAGGTTGGTGGCCAGCAAGGTCACTCCCTCTGGCTGTGCATTTATCAAAACATTTGCCAAAATCGACAATTGTCCTTTGCTGGACGTATATCTTGAGACAATTCCCAGCCCTTTAGTCAAATTTTCTTGGAGGATATGAATGTGCATGATGTTGGTTTTTTTATCTAGATAAACTAGTAGTCTTAGTAGTAGATATAGAGGATAAGTGGGAAAAAAGCAACAACTGAATTTGGGTTTTGGGTTTTATTTCTGTGGACAATAGCCTCGACCCATTGTGCATAAGACGGTGTATAAGATTTCATAACTCTCTGTAACTAATTGAAAATTGTAAATTGTAAATTGTAAATTATGCTTTATCCCCCCCCAATCCCCAATCTTTTCTTCAGGGTGTGGATATCAGATTGAAGCTTGGTATCAGTATCCAGCAGTAGCTGCATTTTTTCTGAGCCATGCATAACCGTCGTGTGATCACGCCCGCCCAGTAGCCTGCCTATTTCTTCGGTCGGAAGCTTGGCATCAAAACGCAATAGATACATCAATATTTGTCTCGGCCGGACAATGTGAGCGGATCTCCGGTCCCCTTTTATCTGTTGGACACCAATATTAAAGAATTCTCCGACAGAATTTATAATTTCTTGAGGAGTGATAACATGATTATTTTTCGTTTTTGTATGATGTAATTTAAGTAGGTCAGTGGCCGTTTCTAGGTTGGGTTTTGTTAAATTCAGAAGTTCGGTTTTGGATTTTAATTGCATCAGAAATCCCTCCAGCTCTCTAATTCCTTCGATGTGCTCGGCCGCCAACTGGGATATCTCAGGATCTAATTCTATTCCTCGGCTCTTGGCCTTAATGAGAAGGATGGCACTTCTTAATTCGAAATCCGGTTTGCCCACGTCGACAATCATACCCGCGCCAAAACGGCTTTTGAGCCGGTCTTCTAGTTTGAGAATTTCGGAGGGTGGTTTGTCCGAAGTCATGACTATTTGTCCCCCGGCCTTTTGGATGGCATTAAAAGTATGAAAAAATTCTTCTTGAACCGTTGGTTTTCCAGCGATAAACTGAACATCGTCGATCATTAAAAGCTTTACCCGGCGGTATTTGGCCCGGACATTGTTTGTGGATTTGGTCCGGATGGCCTCGACCAGTTCATTGGTAAATTCTTCGCTGGCGCAAAAAAGCTGAGCATTTTCTCCACGGCCCAACAGGACATTGCCTATTCCTTGCATCAAATGAGTCTTGCCCACCCCAACTCCACCATATATAAACAGTGGATTATAGGAAATCCCAGGATGTTTGGCCACGGCAGTGGCTGCGGCAAAAGCCATTTGATTGCTGCCGGAGACTGCATAATTATCAAAAGTAAAATCCGGTCTTAACCCCGTTTTTTTATAGACTTCACTATTAGTGGTATTTTTTTCTTCAAACAGCGGCAAAATTTCCTTGGGTTTATTCGGCGGTATCCCAATTTTAAAAATTAGCTCACACTTATTATTGGTCAATCTTTCTAGTTCTGCTATTATTTGTCCATAATATCTTCGGTCCAAAATATCTTTGATTAACGCGTTGTTTATTCCTATTTCACATACCAATCTACCGCCCGCCTCGGTGGTGTTTAATAATTGAGTAGACCTAAAATAAGTATTGAAGTTCCCTTCGGTGACCGAAAGTTTGAAATTTTCTAAAACAGCCGACCATAATTTTAGTCTGTCCATATATGTTTCATTTACACCACTTATCCACAGGGAGTCAAGTGGCAAATTATGTTAAAATAGAGAAATGAAATCTTTTAAGAAGCCGCAAATAAAAATATTAACAGGATTTTTAGGAGATATCTCCAAAGGCCTGATGTTGGGAGTGGTTATTGGCCAATGGTCAATCGCAGGCATCGAAACTTACAATAGAGTATTGATATCCATTACTTGGTTTGCCTGGTCTTTACTTTGCCTGCATCTTGCTGTATTCTTGGCTAAATATGAATAATGTTAATACAATTATTGCTATAAACACTGGATTTACCCTGGTGGGTTTGGCGGCGATTATTATTGTTATCTTTGCCATGTTGCATATTAAAAAGAAAAAATGAACCAAGAGCTATTCATTAGCGTTTTTGTTATGGTTCTGGTCTTGATCTTTGGAATAACCGTGGCTGTTTATTTAAATAAAAAAGCATAATGGTTAAAAGACCTTGGCAACCAAAAAAACTTAAACGGCTTAGAAAGCACGGCTTCATGCAGAGAAATGCAACTAAACACGGCCGTGATGTCATGAAGCGTCGCCGTCTGACAGGACGCAAGAAGCTGTCTGTATATGCTTCCTCGAAATAGGCGACTCTCCCGTAGAGACTTAAATGTATGTAATCTTTCCGGGAAAACCCTAAGGTTTCCCAATTTTTGGTTAAAATATCTGGCCAATAATTTAGAATATAGCCGTTTTGGCGTGGTTACCTCCACCAAACTTTCCAAATCAGCAGTGGTCCGCAATAAGCTACGGAGAAATATTTATAGAAATATAAATAAAAAATTTTCTAATTTTGACGTCATTTTTTTCCCCCAAAAAACAATGTTAAACTTAGGAAAAGATGAAATAAAAGAACTTCTTAAAAATTTAGATATTAAAAATTGATTGAAATATGTCAGATCTATTAAGAGAGAGGCCCGCGGATATTTTAACTCATTTTAAACGCAAGTTGCGGAGAGATTTTGGGCTCGAACCCTCAATTAACAAAGAAAAAGAATGGTTAGAAGAAATTCCCTACGCAGTTGCTAACTACGTTAGCTGGGAGCTCGCAGACAGAGGATTAAAACCCCGAACAGCCAGGAGCGTCGTTCTCGATCGAGAGGGTAAATTGAGCCTCGCCATTTTTAGTGCCATATTTAAACCCCCTGAACCAGAAAAAGCTGGGCTCGCGGGTCTATATTCATATTACATGGGCCTCAAGCAGAATCATAGAGACCTTGTCGCTGGGGCAGGTCTCATCTACTTATCCCAATCTCGTCCTGAAGACCCAATAGTGATAGAACCCAAACTTGGCGATTATTGTGTCCTTGTCGCTCCATTACAAAAAAATGGAGAAGATTTCTATCCCAATCCCAACGACATTAGATGCTTGATGTTACAAGGAAAAGAATTTACTTTGCTTCCTGGGGAACTTGCCCTTTTAATCCAAACATCAGATCCTGAATTTGTCAAAAAAGCAATGGAAGGATTTTTTCGAGATAATCTTCCAGAAGGATCACTTGAATATCAACTTGCAAAAACGATAGTTAGATATTTCACTCAATATCGTCCCCCTGCCACAAAAGAAAGTCTCTTTGCGTTTGCCAACGGAATATTACAAGAAGTAGCCTACGCCAATCAAGGTTTGGGAATAGCCACAGCCATTTACAATCCCGCCAAGCCCAAACAGCCTCGGGCAGTTGTCATAACTCCCATCCCCCAACCAATAAGACACCAAGAACCAGCCGTCGCCCCAATAGAGACAGTAGACCCAAGGTGGACAGGAATAGTCCAAGAGTTGGGGAAATTTACAGCCAACTCTAATGCAACAAAGAACGCTTCTTCGGAAAGTGGATATCAATGTTATGAAGCCAGTCAAGCTTATGCGGCCGGTTTAGTATTAAGATTGGAAGGTCGCTCGGCCATAATCGATGATGCGGCCAAACTACTAGATAAATTCAAAGAACTTTTTCCCAATTTATTGTCTCCAAAAATATTGACTGTTGCCTGTCTATTTGCTACCGAGGCAGCTCATGAACAAGCACGCACCCAGGGTCATCAAGGAAAACACCCATTTGATCAAGACAACGTGAGAGCGGTTCTGTTTAAGATTGCAAAACTTGCCTTGCTTTCTGGAAATAGGGTTGAAAAAGCTAGCGATTGGAGAGATGCCGCCCTTTGGCTACTTGACCCGATTTTTCCGCCTGGGGTACCTGCTCAAAGACTAACAATTGATTTAGTGACGACAGCGCTAGAAAAACGTCTAAACTAATTCCAATCAAGACAAGATTCTTGTCACCTTGGAATCTTTTTGTAAGTAATAAGACAGTAATTTTGTTAGCTCATTGTAGTTCGTTGTATAGAATTTGTCAGTATCTCCCCTCTCTATCGAGGTAACCACAATCAGTTCCGCTTTTTTGAAAGGAACTCCTTGAGAATGCAGCCACAAAATGGTCCAGCCATGGTCTATGTTTCCGGAGAAATGACCCACAGCAAAGGCTCTTAGCCCTCTATTTATACCCACTCTGGCCATAGTATCGTATGGGCTGGCAAGAGGTCCAAACCCACTCTCTGTGGTTTCGCCATAACCAGAAAAGAACCTGTCTATTTTTTTCTCGTGAGCTATATAATATGCCGATTCCCAATTTTCCAAAATCCTCATTCCCGATTTAAGTCCCTCGTCGGTATTATTTTCTTTTACCAAACTAAACCATGCCTGACGGTTGCCAAATCTCGGGATGATGTCTCCGTAATTTTGATCAGACTCCACTAACCCGTCTGGTTTTTCTTTCAATCTCAACATTCTGGTCGTAGCATAAGTTAAAGCGTAATTAAGAGGTAGGTGTTTATGAATCTCAAGCCAATGCAAAGCCTCATGCCAAGTAATAGATTTATCCATAATGTCCATAACTACATAAGCTGGAACCAACCCCCGGGGCACAAACTTTTCCATCCAATAATGTTCTCCGTACCCCGCATTTCCCGGAGGGAGTCTATTGAACAAGCCCTCTTTACTAAAATCGGCAGTTAAATTTTTTACAACGCCCGATCTTTTTTTGGGTTCAACATGTCTTAGAAAAATGTTTCCTAGTTCAGTAAAACTTTCGGCCAACTCCCTTTTTTCTTCTCTATTTAATGATCCAAACAACTTTTCGCCCAGACCTCCTTGTTCTCCATGCATTACCATATTTAAACACATTGTGTAAAGTCAAGCGAATATAAATATTATGTTAAACTTAGGAAATGAAAAAATTAGCTCTGAAATTAATTCGGCTTTATCAGAAATTTCCAAGTAATTTGCACACTTCTTGCCGGTTTTTGCCCCGGTGTAGTGATTACACCTACCAAGCCATTCAAAAATATGGTATTCTGGTTGGGATCCTCAAGGGATTTTTTCGTATTTTAAAATGTAATCCCCTGTTTAAAGGGGGGATTGACTCTATCAACTGATTTCTTGAAGATAGAAGTTAGAAGTTAGATACTTGAAGTTAGATTTCTTGATTTTTTGATCAAATCATCAAAATATCAAAAATTCAAAGCTCCAACTTCTAACCTCCAACTTCAAAGATGTCCAAAATATATATGATTGAACTTTGGAACACAGCATTATTTTATCCCCTATTCAATTTATTGATGTGGCTATACCAGCTTACCGGTAACTTTGGTTGGGCGGTCATTTCCTTGACAGTTGGTTTGAAGGCAGTAATGACACCTCTGGTCTGGAATAGTATGAAAGCCATGAAGAAACAGCAGGAATTGGCTCCAGAGTTAGCCAAACTAAAAGTTGAATTTAAAGACAAAAAACAGGAGCTGATGGCCGCCCAAGCAGAATTGTACAAGAAAAACGGAATCAACCCCGTCTCCGGTTGCTTGCCTCAGATATTACAGATTGTGGTGTTGATCGCCCTATTTAACGCTTTTAATCTGGTTCTCAATACACCAGCATCAGACATTGTTGCAAAAATGAACCCAATTCTCTATTCATTTAATCAATTGGCCAGGGATACGGTTATTACCACTTGGTTTTATGGTATTAACTTATTAAAACCCGACCTGATTTACCTTCCGGGGATTGCTTTTGGATTGCCTGGGATAATGGTAATACTTTCTGCGGCCATACAGTTTTTATCCTCCAAAATGATGATGGCGGAAAATGCTCCCAAAGCCGACCCCGATGATATTATGGCATCTTCGCAACAGCAAATGCTCTATATGTTTCCCATCATGACCATTGTTTTTGCCTACCAGTTTCCGGCGGGTCTGGTTCTCTATTGGCTGGTGTTTTCTCTGGTTTCCGGTATCCAACAGTATTATGCCACTGGCTGGGGTGGCCTTACTCCTTGGATAAAATACATATGGATAAAACCCAAACAGTCTTAGATACCACCATAAACTTTTTGGCCCAAATGGGTTTTACTGACAAAATAAAACCTAAAGTTAGTTTTGATGAAGTGTCTGATCGTTACCTAATATTACTTGAGACAGACAACCCGGCACTCTTAATTGGTTATCATGGAAACACCCTCTCTGGTTTACAGCTGTTCTTGGGACAGCACCTACATCAAATTTTGGGCGAATGGATAAATCTGACGGTCGACGTCAACGATTACCGGCAACGGCGCGAGCAAAGCCTGAAAACTTTAGCTGATTCGACAGTCGAAAAAGTTTTGTCTTCCAATCAAGCTTATATTCTGCCACCCATGCCAGCATCCGAACGCCGGGTGGTCCATATGTATTTAGCCGAGCATCCCCAAGTCTCAACTGCGTCCTCAGGCCTTGGCCGCGAGCGAAGTGTCATCATTTCTCCCAAGGTATGATCTTTTTATTACTGTTGTTCTTGCCTTCACAATTAGGTTTTCATTTTTGGCCAAACTGGGCATTGGTCAATGGTATCCGTGTAGATTATCTCTCCCCTACTCTCTATTTAACAGACTTGATAATATTTGTATTAATAATAAAAAACAGAGTAAGAATTCAAGTTGGGTTGCCACTGATCATCTTAATAACTCTGAATATTTTTTTTGCTCTCTCCCCCCTTACCTCAATCTTCAAATGGTTGCGTATACTTGAATACTTCTGGCTATTTAGATATTTGACAAAAAGTGCTCAGTGCTCAGTGCTCAGTGCTCAAGGTTTAAAAATTTCAATCATTTGGACATGTCTTTTGGCATGGTTGCAGTTTATAAAACAATCTTCAGTTGGTGGAATTTGGTACTGGTTGGGAGAGAGAAGCTTTAACATATTTACTCCTAATATTGCTAAGGTGTTTTTTGGTGAATTATTGCTTAGGCCTTATGCCACTTTCGCTCATCCGAATGTCTTGGGCGGATTTTTGACAATTGCTGGATTATTAACCAGCGGGTGGGTTTCGGCAATAGCATTTACAACGCTGATAATTACTTTTTCCCGTACTGCCATATTCTCCGCGCTTGTGGCAATTTTAATAATTAAACGTAAATACTTATTGCTACCTCTCTTACTGTTGCCTTTCTTAATTCCCGGATCCCCAGATTCAATATCAGGCCGCGTTGATTTAGGTAGAACCTCGCTCAACATTATCCGCGATTATCCCCTCTTTGGTTTAGGTCTTGGAAATTTTGTACGTCTGGACTTTCAGCCAGTTCACAACGTGTTTCTCTTGGCCTTGTCCGAGCTAGGTATTCCCCTATTTTTTTACTTAATCATTTTGCCATTGAGGTATTCATTGAAAATTGTCCCTCGACACACTCGGGATGGTGAGCTTGTTGAATCCATAAATTGGAAATTGAAAATTGTGGTTGCGGTAATGTTTATAACCGCAACCATGGATCATTATTGGTGGACTATACCTCAGATGCAGTTATTGTTTTCGCTTTTGGCGGCAATTGCGGTAAAATATTCTCATGACCAGTTTGCGGATATATACGGACGGCGGAGCACGGGGAAACCCGGGTCCTAGTGCTTGTGCATTTGTAGTTCTAAATGATCAGAACAAATCAATTTTTCAGCAAGGGTTTTATTTAGGAATTTCCACAAACAACCAAGCAGAATATACTGCGGTGTTAAAAGCCATTGAATGGTTAGAACATTGCTCATTGCTCATTACTCATTACTCATTCTATTTGGATTCTTTGTTGGTGGTAAAGCAAATGAGAGGGGAGTACAAGATCAAAGATCCCAAATTAAAAATATTGCACGATAAAATTAAATTGAAAATTGTAAATTGTAAATTGAAAATTGATTTTGTACATATTCCGAGAGGACAAAATTACGCCGCTGATGCTTTAGTTAATCAAACTTTAGACTGTGAATACGAAAATGAGTAACCTTTTCACATTAGAGAACTTTTCTAGAAATATTCGGATTTTAATCACCCGGGTAGGCTTACCCTTGGGACGAGAAATAGAAAATAAATTGAGAAACCTAAATAAAATGGAAATAGTTTCTTGTCAAAATCCATCACCCGGTCTTATCAACGAAGAACCATTTGACGTTGTGATTCATCTGGCTGGATTTGATCCACCCTCGTTTGCGGAGACTCTTTATCACACATCAATACTGCATCAACTGCTTGACTTATGTCTCAAACATAAGGCTAAATTTATATTAGTCCTCCCTTTGGGAAAAACTTCTCTAAAAGAGGTCGCCGTTTCTCTGGTAAGCCAATTTCACAAATTATTTTCTGTCAACTTCGAGCTAATTGAAATAGGAGAAAAAGATTTGCTGTCAGATTCGGCCGATGAAGTAATTAATAGATTTGTTCACCGTACCCATTTGCAAAAACTTAAAAAAGCATTTACTGAAAAAGTTAAAGAAGAAATAAAACCCAAAACGGTAAAACCAAACAAAATTATATTTGGATTATTATTAATGAGTATTATTCCACTGGGAATTATTATGAGGGGAGTCGTGGGAGAAAAGCTAATCCAATGCAGTCAGAAGTCTCTTCAGACTGGACTTTGGACACAAAGCCGGAAATGTGCCAATGGGGCAGTTGCCTTGGGAATATCTCCGAAACTTGCCAAACTGTTTTTGGATTTGGCCAAAGTGGGGGAATTGGGTGGACAACTGTTGTCAGGCAGGAGCGAAGACTTGGAAAATTTTTCCGGAGAGTTGTCTTATGCGCGGGAACGCATCGCCCAGGTGCAAATAGAAATTCTCGACGAACCGACACGCATCTTACTGGGCGGATGGAGAGAGCTACTCAGCCGCTTAAAATATGTAACTGCGGATGCAGGGGTTTTACTGGGCACAAACAAGAGTATCAATTATTTGATCCTTATTCAGGATGTAAACGAAGTTAGATCTACGGGAGGATTCATTGAAGGGGTGGGGCTTCTGACAGTGGCTGGCGGTAAAACGGAAAATATCCAGCTACTGACTTCTTATACCGCGGATGGTTTGTTAAAAGGATCAGTAACCCCCCCCAACGATTTAATGATGGCCACTGGTGAACAGGGTTGGTATTTACGTGATAGCAATTGGGATCCCAGTTTTCCAAACAGTGCTAAACAAGCTGCTTGGTTTGTAGAAAAACAACTCCAAAAAATCACAGATATTGTAGTAGGACTAAACACCAAAACTCTAGCCAAAATATTAACAGTCACCGGGCCAATTACTCTCCCGGGAGAACCCCATGAAATTAATTCCGGAAACTTAATGAGTATCGGTTTGGCGAAAGCCACAGCCGACCCGGCCAACAGAAGTTTTTATTTAGATGTGTTTGGAGCCATCTTGACCAAACTGCAAGTACTTCCGTCCGGGAAACTGGGTCAGCTGGGAGCTGTATTTTTAGATGGGTTAGAAAGCCGGCAAATTATGATCTCCCCGGTAGGAGAGACCGTCTTGCCAAATATTATTGCCACAGGTTGGGATGGTAATCTTGGGTCCTTTGCTGACTCTATCTACATGGTAAGTAGCAATGTGGGCATTAATAAAGCCAATAGTTCCGTTGATCAAAAAACAACAATCGATGTCTCACTGACTAATTTAGAAGCCCAAGTCAGTATAAGTTCACAGTTTGTAAATAAGTCCGCCAGCAACACTTGGCCCGCAGGAAACTACAAAAATTATCTCCGGTTTTATTTGCCAAACAACGCTAATTTAAAACATGTATTGGTAAATGACAAAAAGCTGGGAGCAGAATTGATTAATATCAAATCCACACCTGAATTTATGGAAGTGGGATTTCTGATAAATGTTTTGCCCAACCAATCGACCACCGTGGGCGTAAGCTTTAACCGGAATCTACCAAAGACAAACCGTTTTAGCTATGCATTAAACATCCTCAATCAACCAGGTGTGGAGGGTGCATCTTTGGGAGTATCAATACACTATCCGGCCACTTGGCTAGCCCAGATCAACAAAAGTGCTGGGATTGCTGCTGCTGGTTTGTTGAAGTATAATACAGATACTAATCGGCCTTTTAAAACAAGCGTTGATTTTTTAAAACGTGACTAAACATACACTCAAGGTAGAAAAACGTACTATTGTGGGGAGAAAGGTAAAATCTTTACGTAAAGAAGGGTTGATTCCCGGTGTGGTCTATGGAAAAAAATCTAAAACTGTCAACCTCCAACTTGATGCCAAAATATTCGGCAAATTGCATGCCACCGTTGGGGAATCCGCTTTGGTTTATTTGCAAATAACGGGCGAGAAAGAAGAGCGCCCAGTCTTGATCCGTCAAGTAACATTACATTCTGTTTCTGACACTATACTGCACGTGGACTTCCATCAGGTCGATTTGCATGAGAAAGTTTCTGCATTTGTTCCCGTGAGAATTGTGGGGGAGGCTCCAGCTGAAAAAGAAAAATTGGGTATTTTGGTCCAACAGCTACATGAAGTGGAAGTTGAAGCCCTACCTACAGACATGCCAGAAAAATTTGAGGTGGACTCTTCAGTATTGACCGAAGTCGATCAGACTATCTTGGTGAAAGATATTAAGGTTTCAGTTAAAGTCGAGGTTTTGACCGATTCTACTCAGATAGTGGCCAAGATAGAACATCTGGCGAAAGAAGAAGTCAAAGAAGAAGTTGCTCCAGTTGTGGAGGAATCACCCAGTTCGGATCAAGTTCCAGCGCCCGCTGTAGATTCTCCTTTGCCGCAGGTATAGCTCCCAATTGCATATAGCCAATTGCCAATTGTACATAACCGTCGCGGTAAGTAGGTGATTCAACAACAATATTTTCCCAGTATTTTAACTCTCGTCTTAGCAATTCCTGCTTTTGTTCTTTCTTTTTTTCAATATTTTGGTTAATAAAATAATTGACAGTGGGCAAAAGAGAAACCAAACACAGTAAAATAATGAGCAGACGCACCTTTTTCATTTTGGCCAGGAAGCACTAATCAATAAGTCTTTGTGTCCCAATTCCATCCAGACGGCTTCTGTCACAAAGGGCATAAAGGGATGTAACAGTCTAAGGCAACAGTCTAAGACATAAGTCAGAGTAGGGTAGGCGTCCTCTTTTCGGTCTTTACTCTCTTCCAAATATACATCGGCAAAATCGTGCCACAAAAATTGATAGATGGTTTCGGCTGCATCAGCAAAACGAAATTTTTCAAGAGATTTATCAACCGACTTTATAATCAGGCCTAGTTTCTTTTTAATCTCCTCATCAGACCCGTTTTCAGTTTTGTTGCCACCATTAGGTTTTTCAAGACTCAGGATATATCTGGCAATATTCCAAATTTTATTAGCGAATTTTTTGTAACCTATCACCTTGTCTCTTGGAAAATTAAAGTCCTTACCAGTTCCATTGCCAACAGCCAGTCCCATACGCAAAGCATCCACGCCAAATTCTTCGATATATTCTTCTGGATTAATTATGTTTCCCAAGCTTTTGCTCATTTTTCTACCATCAAGAGCTCTCACCACACCATGTAGATAGACATCACTAAAAGGTGGTTTACCTGTCTGGTAAATACCAAACATGATCATTCGTGACACCCATTTACTAAGAATCTCCCAAGCCGTTTCAAGAACGCTAGTAGGATAGAAATATTTAAAGTCTTCTGAATTCGGATACCCCAAAGTTACAAGTGGCCATTGGCCAGACGAAAACCAGGTATCGAAAGTGTCGGTTTCTTGTAAGAATCTCTCTCCGGGGCTTTTTTGGCCTACAATATGTTTGGCATTTTTGCTTACTATTAATCTTTGTAAACCGTTTCGGACTTCTTCCAGGCTATGGTTTTTAAGAGCCTCGCCCAATTGTTCAGTAACAATCTTTTTGTCTGACTTTAAGAACGACACCGTAATTTGGGGATTTTCATCGACGTTGTACCAGACTGGGATTCTGATTCCCCAAACATTTTGTCTAGAAATTGCCCAATCATGCATATTTTCCATCCAGCGGTGATATTTTATTTCCTGCCATTTAGGGTGAATTTTGACTTTGCCGTTTTTTACAACAGTGTGAGCAGGTTTTTTTAAAGAAGCCACTTTGACAAACCAATTGGGTAGAACAGTAGGTTCAATATCATGTCCGACTTTACAAACTGGTACTGAGTGTGAATAGTTCTCGTCAACTTTTACCAACAAGCCATCTTCTTTGAGGTCCTCAACCATCAATTTTCTGGCCTCCACAACTTTTTTGCCATGATACTTTTTGGCTCTATCTAAATACTTTGAATCAACGTCCTTTTTATCCAAAAACCAGGAAAAATCCATTCGACCATTGAGATCAATAATTGGAGTTACAGGCAGATTGTATTTTTTGCCTAGCTCAAAATCATGGGGATCGTGGGCGGGAGTCACCTTCATAATGCCAGTTCCAAACTTGGGGTCGACTTCAGGATCTGGAATGACAGTCATTTTTATGATGCCAAGAAGTCCTTGAACTTCAACAGTTTTGCTAATCCAATCTTTGTACTTTTTGTCATTGGGATTAACGGCCAGAGCTGTATCTCTAAACTTGGATTCAGGTCTGACGGTGGCAATGGTAAACGTGCCATATTTTATATAATACAAAGGATCAATTTTTTCTTTGTAATCAATCTCAATATCTGCATAGGTTGTGCCACAAGAAGGGCAATAATTCACAATATAATCGTCTTTGTAAATTAAGTTTTCGTCATGCATCTTTTTAAAAGTATTACAGACAGTCGTGATCACATCGGGATCTAGGGAAAACTTATAGCGAGTCCAATCCACACTTGCCCCCATCTTTCTAATTTGATTATTTACCAGTTCTTTATTCATTTGTACAAATTTCCAAATCTCTTCGTACAGAGAATTTCTATCGTAGTCAAATCTTGATTTGCCTTGTTTTTTTAATTCTCTCTCAAATGTGATTTGGGTTTCGGTTCCGGCATGATCGGTACCAGGAATCCAAAGAGTAGGGTCTCCCTTCATTCTATGCCAGCGAATAAGGATGTCTTCGATGGCAATCATCAAAACGTTCCCAGTATGCATTCGGCCACTGGCATTAGGAAGTGGCAACACAATAGTAAATGGCTTTTTCTTTTTGTTTATCTTGGGAGTAAAAGCCCCAGAATCTTCCCATCTTTTATAAATCCGGTCTTCATGTTTTTTATGGTCGTAATTTTTGTCCATGGTCACAATTATACAGCTTGGTCAATTCGCCAGCGGGGGAGACGGTCTAATTTGTCAAAATCTTTGGGCGAGACAACCTCGCCCCTACTGAATTTGAAACTGGCTGCAATGCCAATCATGGCCGCATTGTCACCAGTCAGCTCCATGGGAGCAAAATGGACTTGCAATCCCAACTCCGCACCCAGTTTATTTAAACGCCTACGAAGTTCTTGATTGGCAATAACTCCTCCTCCAACCAACAAGTGCTCAGTGCTCAGAGAAAAGTGCTCAATGGATTTTTTAATAATTCTTATCAAATGTTCAAAGGCTCTGTTTTGAAAGCAGGCCGCCAAGTCATTAATATTTTCTGTACCCACTTCTTTTACCAATCTGCCAAAGGCGGCTTTAAGTCCCGAATAACTTAATTCGTTTCTATCTTCTTTTCCCGCCATAGGCAATGGCAGTAAATATTTTTTGGGATTGCCAAGAGCAGCTGCTTTTTCCAGGAGAGCCCCGCCGGGGTAGAGCATACCCAAAATCCGGGCCGCTTTGTCCAGCGCTTCTCCCAAAGCATCATCCACTGTCTGGGCCAATATTTTATATTTGCCTATTTCTTCAACCAAAATCAATTCGGTGTGTCCCCCCGATACGACCAATCCAAGAGTGGGAAATTGTAAATTGTAAATTGTAAATTGTAAATTGTCAGCCAGCGGGCTGAGCAGATGTCCCTCAATATGGTTGACTGCTATAAGTGGCTTGTTATATTTAATAACCAATTCTTTGGCTTTGGCAATTCCCACTTCCAGAGCAATGGCCAGTCCCGGACCGGTTGTCACCGCAATTGCATCGATATTTTTTATTGAGCACTGAGCACTGAGCACTGCGGAATTGATGATTATATCTATCCATGCCTGGTGGTCACGCTTGGCCAGAGACGGGACAATACCACCCCATTCACTATGAATTAATTGTGAATGTTTTGTGTTGGATAAAATAGTGGTGTTTTCGACCACCGCAGCCGCGGTGTCGTCAGCACTGGTCTCGATGGCCAATATTTTCATAGAATATGATTTTACATCGTAATGTATAATAAACCCATGAGAAACAAAAAAAGGCTGGTATTAAATTACAATGTAATATTTCAGGAAGAAATATCCGGGGGTTATTCAGTGTGGGTACCGGATTTACCAGGGTGTGCTTCCCAAGGTGAAACTTTTGATGAGGCAAAAGGAAATATTAAAGAAGCCATAGGTTTATATTTAGAAGACGCTTCCGTTTCCAGCGTACAATCTGCCATAGGCCAAATTAAACAATTTTTTGTTCCGGTTTCAGTGCCGGTACATTTTACTCATGGGTAAACTTTCGAGTGTCACAGTCAAAGAAGCATTGAAAGTGTTTGAAAAACTTGGTTTCGAAAAGATCTCACAAAGGGGAAGCCATATTAAAATGCGGCGGGAAATTGCAGGTAAAATAGAAACAATAATTATTCCAAATCATAAAATCTTAAAAGAAGGAACTTTAAAAAATGGTATTTTAAAACCCATTGGAATAACCACCGAACAGTTTATAAAATTATTGAGATAAATTGATAATCCTTTCGTTTTCTTTTTTCCCCAAAGAAATCTTTACATTGGTCGCGGGATATTGTTTGAAAAAGTCAGGGAATTTATCCGCCCACTCTATAACTATAATGTCTCCATGGGTTATTCGTTTCTCGATTCCCAGTCTGATTAATTCATCAAAAGTTTCCATGCGGTAACAATCAATATGGACAAACAGTTTTTCGGTATCAGGTATTCGGTATTCGGTTTCTAAAACATAAGTAGGAGAAACAATAATTTCGGTAACCCCTAACTGTTTAGCAATTTCTTTAGTCAAGGTAGTTTTGCCTGCTCCCAGCGGCCCCTCCAGAGCAATAATAGTTGGTTTCCGAGCCAATATTTCGATTGCCAAATGTTTTACCTTGTTCCTCTTAAAAATACCGCTTGCCATGGTCTGAAGTTTGAATAAAAAGTCCGTTCTTGCAAGACTTCGCCGTTTCTAGTGACTTTCCAATCAAAAGCCGATTTGGCTCCCCAAGCTGACCAATCTACTTGTCTGACGACTCCTTTGTTTAATGTGGGATCGTCTTGAAACAGGTCGGGTGGAGGAGGGGACACGTCCCAAACTCTAGCTTTGGAGAGAGTAATAATCCTGCCATCGCGTGTACCATATAGCTCAAATACTAATGAATTCTTTTTGGCATCAAATATACTTTGAATCAGCAGATAATTTCCGGTGTCATTTTTAAATTTAAAATCAACACTGGGAGAAAAGATCGTGGCATCAAACCCCGGTTGGGAATCATTTTCATAATAATGAACTCGGTAAGCATGAGCAGTGCGTTCGATAATGGGTAAGCCCGCATTTAGAACTGCTCTAAAAAGCGTGGTTGAGACTTGACAAACGCCACCACCATCACCCAAAACCGTCCGGCCGTCTTTGATAATATATGCGGACTTATAACCCGTAGCCGCTGAAATATCACCGATATATTTGACAAAAGAAAACACTTCGTCGGGAGCGACTAAAATGCCATTGATGGCATTGGCGGCCAGACCTACATTAAAGACCCGGTTGGGGATTGACCCGGAAAAATCCGAAGTTCCTCGTCCGATCAATTCCCTGATTCCCAGTTTATTTACGTCGGCCAAGGTTATTGCCGGCAAGGTTTCTATGGTCGGCACAGTTACCTCGATATTTTGGGAATTTGTTTCCAATTTTAAAAACTCAATCAGTAGTATTTTGGTCAGTTCATCGCTTTTTACTTTGATTCCAGGCCTGGGCGGACGGAATTCCTCCACTTTTCCAACGCCTACAAATTTAAAAAAAGCGTTTTGGGGAGGACGGTTGATAGTAGTTGCTAATTCTTCAACCCAAGCCTGAATTCCGGTAACCTTGAATCCTTGGGGGTCCAGCCAGGATATTAATTGTTCGGATGTAACGTTCCAGCTTTGATTCTCAAACTTGACGATAGCCATTTTGTTTAAAAGATTGGCAGCCCTATTTTTGAGCGTACCTATTTGGTCAGTGGTTAATTTTGGCGTCAGAAGTTTTACCGGAATATCAATGTCATATTTACCCATGCTTAATGCTGATTTGATTTTTCCGACTAGTAATCGTTCATCCACAATCTGACCGTTTTCTCCAGAGGTGACATTAATGTTATTTGCGACGACAATAATTTCGGGATCGGCGGCAGGAACATTGATATTTGCAGATATAGAGGCAATCTTTTCGGCTAATTGCTCATCAGACAAAGAAAATACCAGGCCATTCTTTCGGTTTACGCTTTCGGCAAAATCATATTGGAGGGAGATATCAGAAGGGACAACAACCCATTCACTGGTTCCCCAATGTAATTTTATTTGGGAATTGGGAAAAGCTGCTTTTAGTTTTTCTGTAGCTGCCGTGGTTTTTAATAAACCAATGTTTACTCCAGCGACCATTACTTTTGGCGGAACCCGGTCATAAAAATAAATATTTGACACCAACCAAATCAAGATACCAAACATTGCAAAAATAAATATTGCCCTTTTCATAATTACGATTATGATTATACAGCGAAGAGCGAAGTGTGGACATCGCACAGGTTAGTTGGAACCAAATCTGCGAGTATATAGCCAAGTGGTATGGTGTGCTTAGAGGCTCCTTTGTCGCCAGTAGTTTAGCCTTAAAAGTTAATGAACCAGTCAGACTATCTATCACAGGAGAGGATATGAACCTTGGTTCTTAGTTACCAACAAGTAAGGTTGTGATTTTGAACACGATAAGACTATGAGGTATAATTGCAGGCATCCACTATGGCTAATAATTTTCAGGAAATATGGGATCGCTATATTGTGCCGGGGGCATCAGTTATGAAAAAGGTAAAGATGGGAACAGCTCTCGATCCGATTCTAGTTTTAGTGTTTCTAGTATCTATCCCCTCCCTGGTAATTTTTGTCATCTACCACTCACCTTGGGCATTAGTTACTACACTTCTTCCGGTGCTATATTTTATGAGAGCCTATGATTATCTACTCAAACACGACAGATCAAAGCTAAGATCAGAAGCTCATGAGGAACGAAGAATGTTAATTGCCGCGGGTATGGGTGAGAAATTGAAAGAAAAATCGGAGGAGTTAATCGACATTACACCAAAAGTGGTAGCCCATGAGACCACAACAAGCAACCCCAAACTAGTCACCGCCCCCCAAAAGAGGAGACCTTCATGAATAAGATTTACGTTTTGACTTTTGATCCACACAAGTCCGACCCCACCGGGCTTCATAATTACATTAAAATAAGTCCTTATATCCTTGACTGGTGGCACTATCTTGGATCAACATATCTACTTAAAACCACCTACACTGTCGAAACAATTCAGACCGAGATCACGAAGAACTGGCCAGACCACAGTTTCCTCCTAATGGAGGTTAATGCCCTTAGTTTTAGCGGGTGGTTAGTAAAAGATGCGTGGGATTGGATCAGATCACGGAGATAAAAAAATGTGCAAGATTTATTCGGACTCCGAACAGATTTACTTAAAAATAGAAATACAAAAATATATCGACATAGGAGTGCAAAATGAGGATTTCTAAACCAAAACGGGAACTATACAAGCAACAGATTAAGTCTTTACTCTTGGCTCAACCGAAGATAAATAACCTTGTTATTGCCAAGGAGACGGGGCTACATAGGAATACGGTCTCAAGGATGTTAGAGGAAATTAAAAATGAAAATGAGATCGTGACTAGAGAGAGGTGGAAACTTTTATTGAACGATGTTACGGAGATAGCTCAGTCTAGAAACAAGGAACTAAATCAGCTGTGGAGTGACTCTTATTGGTCTCTTTGCCATTCAAGACCGTTGCAATTGGTGGCAATAACGAAAGCAAATTGGATGATCTTAAAAGATCTTTATCGTATGCACGTAGAATATATGGGACTTTATGGAAGCCCAAAAACACTCGTTCAAATTAGCATCAATAACAGGCTCAGTGGTTAATACAGCCTGCCACATCCCAAGCCGCAACTAGGAGTAGGTGAAGGAGACGGTTCCTGAATGAAATTCTCATAGTTTGGAGGTGAGGGTAGGGGAGCAAGGCTATCGATGGTATTTTGGACGATCGATTGGGAATCACTTTTAAACTTGTCCAAAGCCGCCTGAGACTCATTTTGCAACCTTTGTAGGTTCAATTGGGATTGGAGTTTGTCCTGCTCTTTCAAGGCATTTACAAATTGTTTAGTTAAATCATTAATTTTGTTGGCATAATCTTGCTGCCGTTTGGTGCAAGCATCCAGTGACTCGAAAATATACCCACCGCGGTCATCTGGGCAGTCGGTGTATGCAAGACAGATGCTTTTTCTTACCTTGAGGAGCCCAGTCTTACTATTACAATCAATTATGGGATCAGGGTCGACTGGGGCGGTAGGGTTGGCTAAGACCGTTTTGTTCTGCTTTTGTTGCACTTGGGGAGGTTGAGTCACGACAGGCAGGTCATTTTGTTGAAGTCCTTGTACGGTTTGGTTCAAGATGGGTTCAGTGTTGAGATGAGGGATTATTGACGGTGGGCTTTTTGTAAATAACCCTGTAACAATGAGAGCAATTGACGAGGCAACGGCGGCCAAGAACTTAACTAATGATTCCATACTTAATAGTATATCATCCTTACCCAACCCACACTTGACATCAGGTCCCATAAGGTCTATCCTGGTATCAAATGACTGCTAATTTTGATAAGTATAAAAACGACTTTAACTTAGGTCTGCTTAGAGGGTGGCAAAGATCTCAGTTGAGACTTCTCAGAGAGTTTACCATTCAAAACCTGGTACCCCAGAGAAAACTTTCCCTTGCCAGTGGCACAAAGGTAGGTTCCCATGAACTAGGTGGAAAACTTACTGCCCTAACTAGAGCCGAACTAATACAAAAAGCGGGCAAGGATGAAGAGGGACAGTGGTTATGGCAGCTAAATGAAGAAAAGGTCAAAAAAGAGACATTGAAAGATTTCCTAGATTCAATCGGAATTAAATTAAATAATAGCGCTACCTGATTTCGCATCTGTATAAGTCGGTAACTTCTTGTACAGGTAAGGTGAGCAGGGCCGGAGACGGTGAGAGTCATAATTTCCAAGCGCCACTAAATCTTAGTGGCTATGACTCAAAACATTACTATCGACGAAAGTCGAAAATTGCTTGGAAAAAAGGCGGAATCTATGACTGATGGTCAAATTAAAGCAATTCTGGACTTCCTCTACTCCCTATCAACCAGGGCAATTATCAATTCTGTTGGTGAGAGGAATCACAATGGTTAAATCGCTGGTTTATTGTCGTGTAAGTTCAGAGAGACAAGTGAATGAAGGACATGGTTTGGATAGCCAAGAGAAAAGATGTCGGGATTACGCAAAAAGCAAAGGGTACGATGTGGCGGGAGTTTTTCGTGATGAAGGAGAAAGTGGAGGGTTGTTCGAGAGGACAGCAATGAGAGAGCTGTTGAAATGTTTAGAAAAGATGAGAGAGCCAGAGCGAGTTGTAGTAGTCTTCGACGATCTAAAGAGGTTTGCTAGAGATACAGAGGTGCATTTTGGGCTTAAAAGAGAGATCTATGGCCGTAATGGTAGGGTTGAGTGTCCGAACTTTACATTTGAAGATTCTCCGGGCGGAAAGTTTGTTGAGACTGTAATGGCAGCAAGTGCTGAACTAGAGCGAAACCAAAACCGTCAGCAAGTTATTCAAAAACAAAAAGCGAGAATTGAGTCTGGTTATTGGTCATTTTGTCCTCCAAGGGGTTTAGCTTTCATCAAAGATCCTGGTCACGGCAAATTACTTTCTCCAGTAGAACCTTGGGCAACAATAATAAAACAAGCAATAGAAGGGTATGCGAACGGGTTGTTTTTAACTCTAAACGAAGTTAGAGATAGCATCAATTCAGAGGTTAAAAATTACGGAATCGATCACAAAGTTTCTATAGAGAGTATTAGAAGAATGTTAACTCAAATTTTGTACACCGGCTATGTAGAATACAAGCCTTGGGAGGTTCCCTTGCGTAGCGGCCACCACAAAGGGTTTATCACTCTTGAGACATACAATCGGGTGCAGGATATTCTAAATGGACGGAGTAAGCCCAGACTACGGAAGGACTATAACCTAGACTTTCCTTTACGTCGATTGGTTGTATGTTCAAGTTGTCAGAAACCGCTTACGGGGAGCTGGAATACCGGTCGATCCAAGAGATATGCCAATTACTTTTGTAAGACTAGTGCGTGCGCCATGAGATATAAATCAGTTCCCAAAGCCCGTATAGAAGGAGACTTCGCTTCTATTCTAGAAAAGGTGGCGATTTCAGAGGAAGTTGTTGGTCTGGCTAAGGAAGTGTTAAATGATGTCTGGAACCAACGTAAGCAAGCTTCAGATAGCCACAGAGAAGCCACAGAAAGACAGATTCAGGGTATAGATATCCAGATGGCTAATCTTGTCTCACGAGTGGCCAAGGTAAGCAACAATGAGCTGGTAATGGCGTACGAGAAACAGATAGAAAACCTGGCTTCTCAAAAGGGACAGTTTCGGACTGATTTAGGTATAGAAAACTATAGTAGTAAGGAGTTTGGAACCGCCCTAGATATTGTCATGTCTGCGCTCTCAAACCCTCTATCTGTGTGGAATAGCGACCGATTTGAGGATAAGCAAACTATTGTCTATATGTATTTTGACGGAAAACTTTCTTATCAAAAAGATCTAGGGTTTGGAACCGTTAATCTAGAGCCTAGTGTAGCCTTGATTCAGAAGTTAGGTGATCCAAAAAGAGATCTGGTGGAGGTGGTGGGAATTGAACCCACGTCCGAAATAGTCATTATCAAGCATCTACAAGCTTATTTGGTAAATTCGGCTGCCAACAGCCTTCAGCCGATTGTCTTAAATTTATTTAGGCCGACTGGGGCCGATAAATTGCATCCCGATTGGTTGTCACCTTGTATTCTCAGTCGAGAAAGAAAATACAAAATGCTCGTTAAGCGAATGCTAAACGAGGATTCATAAAGGGATTTAACCCTTTGATGAATTGTGCCAGTTTATTGACACTTGTGTTTTGAACCTGTTTTACGAGCCATGGTTCAAGCTCGGCTTGCAGCTTTTCAAAGTTCTATTACGTCGAGTCCGATCACCCCCGTAATAAACCGTAGTATAGCACAAATAGGTAGTAAAATAAAGACATGAACTTTCTTGACCTTTTCTTTCCCAAAAAGTGTATTGGCTGCGGGGAAATGGGTGAATATGTCTGTGAAGCGTGTAGTGTTGGGATGTGGGAGGAGGAGCAACTTCCGGGTCTGACTTGTCTCTGGGCTTATGAGGGCTTGGCCAGAAAACTTATTTCCAAAGCCAAATATGATGGACGCTATGACTACCTTAAATTTTTAATTTTTAATTTTTCCTTCGACAGGCTCAGGATCCCGAGCGGAGTCGAGGGACAATATCACAATTTTCAAAAATTTTTAGAACAAAAACCCACGGTAGTACCAGTGCCTTTACATAAAAATCGGCTTCGCGAACGTGGTTTTAATCAATCTTTGGTTATCGCCAAAACAATTTCAGATATTTGGCATTTGGAATTATCTGATTGTCTGATTCGTGTTAAAGATACTGGACACCAGGTGGGACGAACACGCACCGAAAGACTAAAAGCACTTGAAAATTCAATGAAAATTGTAAATTGTAAATTGGAAATTCCACAAGCAGTCCTGCTTGTGGATGACGTCTGGACCACTGGGGCCACTATGAACGAATGTGCCAAGACTCTCAAAACCGCAGGAGTAAAAAATGTTTGGAAATTTGTCTTGGCAAAGTAATATTAATGGATATTTTGAAGTTGGAAATTAGAAGTTGGAACTTTGATATATTTGATATTTTGATAATTTGATCGAAATTTCAAAAAATCTAACTTCAAATATCTAATCTCAAACTTCTACCATCAAAAAATCAAATCCAGTATAAAATGAAACTATGAGTTTTTGGAAAGATCTAGCCACAAAAAAACGTCCGTTTCTGGCACTAGCTCCCATGGAAGACGTGACGGATGTGGTATTTAGGCAAGTGATTGAAGAAGTGGCTTCACCAGATGTCTTTTTTACCGAATTTACCAATGTCGAGGCGATTCTTCATGGCGAAACTAGCAGATTGAAACCCAGTAAAACCCCAACCATTGCTCAAATTTGGGGAGTAAACCCCGAGAGTTTTTATAAAGCCTCGCAAATAGTTTCTGAAATGGGATTTTCCGGAATCGATATCAATATGGGTTGTCCGCAAAGGACCGAATTAAAAATCGGGGCTTGTGCAGCGTTAATAAGATTTGAGAATAGAGATAGAGTTAGAGAGATAATTTCTGCTGTCCGGGGAGGCACAAAATTACCAGTCAGTGTCAAAACCCGAATTGGCATAAAAAATATTCAAACTGAAGATTGGATTGGATTTTTATTGACCCAAAAATTGGACGCATTGACGGTGCATGGCCGGACAGTCAAAGAAATGTCCTCGGTGCCCGCGCATTGGGACGAAATCAAAAAATGTGTAGATTTGAGAAATGAGATAGAGATAGAGACAGTAATAATTGGCAATGGGGATGTAAAGAGTATTCAGGACGCAAGCTACAGGGCACAGGAAACAGGAGTTGATGGAGTGATGATTGGGCGTGGTATTTTGGAAAACCCTTGGTGTTTTTCAAAACATATACCAACCCAAGATGAGAAAATAAAGTTATTAAAAAGGCACTTGGAATTGTGGCAGGAGACCTGGGGAAATAAAAAGAATTTTTCAGTCCTAAAAAAATATTTCAAGATTTATATTAGAGATTTTGAAGGAGCTTCTGAACTTCGAGCTAGACTTATGAACACTAAGATTATAGATGAAATAAGTGGTATACTGGATTAGTACATGAGTGAAATCCATAAGCGGAATCCAAATACGGTTTGCGTAGTCTGCAATAAACCTATATATAAAAGGCCGTCTCAACTTGAAACAAACAGTGGTAGAGCTTTTTGTAGTATTACATGTTATGGAGTGGCATGTCGAAAAGAAAAGCCTTGTGTGGTTTGTGGAAAAATGATAATGTCACACTTCAACAAAAAAACTTGTAGTAGAGGATGTTCAAATGTACTTAGAACTGGTATCAAATACAGAATCGGAAGACCAAAAGACAAGGTCGTTCATTATTTGGCCTTGAAAAAAAGATTATTAAGAATGAGAGGAAATAAGTGTGAAAAGTGTGAATATAGTAAAATTCAAATTTTACAAGTTCACCATAAAGATAGGAATAGGGAAAATAATTCTTTAAATAATTTAGAGTTAATTTGCCCAAACTGCCATTCCGAAGAGCATCACTTAAATGTCGAGCGGAGGAAGAGGGATTCGAACCCACATGTCCTTACGGACTCCAGTTTTCAAGACTGGTGAGCCACCATTGCTCAATTCCTCCATTAAGCTAGAATTATACTATGCAAAGCATTTTTCTTTTACCTTTGGTATTTTTGTATAACCTTTTGTTGGCAAATATTAAAATTGAGGTGCCTCCGGAGACAAAGATTGTCACTCCAATACAAACCAAAGTGGTTAACAAGGTAACAAAGAGTTTGGACGATGGGCAGCCCTGGGGAGTGGCCAAGCAAATAGACAGTGTAACCTGGCAAATGAAAGTGGGACAAGAAGCCCAGATGGGGACACCATCAGAAATACTGGTGGCTCTTAATAACTACCGTGGTAGATATGGGTCATCGGCTCTAAATTGGGATGAAAAGCTGGCAGACTATGCCAAATCCAGAGCAGTGTATTTTAATAAAATCAAAAATCTCGATGGCCACAAAGGATTTGTAGATTTCTTGAACAACCAAGACGGATTTAGTAAATTGGGTTTTAATCAGCTCGGTGAAAATGCCAGCTATGGCTACAAACTAAGTGGAATACACCTGATTGAGTGGATATATGCCGGCGATGAACCCCACAACAAAAATCAATTAAATAATGTCTGGAATTATGTGGGAATTGGAGTGGATGGGACAGCTACCGCGCTTATTTTTGGGACAGGCAAGCTCTAAAAGCCACAATCGCTGTTGCCACGGCGACATTGAGAGAATAGTTTTTTCCATAATATGGGATATAGACTGCGTCGTCACAGATAGATAAAATTTCGGCATGTACGCCAGTATTTTCGTGGCCTAAAATAAAACAAACTTTTTTGGGATACTCGTAGGTATGATAGGGTTTGGCATTTTGGCAGATTTCGACAGCGATTATTGAATATCCTTGTGATCTAGCATATTTAACGGCGTCTAGAGTTTGAGAAAAATGTTGCCACAGGACTCTTTCTTCCTGATTCATGGAAGTCATGGATATTTCGGGGTTTGGGGGAGTGGGGGTGCGGCCGCATAGCAAAACCTCAGCCCGCAAGCCCTCGGCCAGACGGAAAATAGATCCCACATTAGCCGGTTTTTCAACACCAGCCAGCAGAAACATAATCTGACACTTCAAGGGTGCCAATGTCCGGTAAAGTTTCTTTATTTCAGTTCTGTTTAATGATCTCATATATAGTTCCCGCTTTCGCTCTAGCGGACTGCGTCTCGCGCGCCTTGGCATAGCTCCGGCGACGCCAGGCCGTAGCCGAGCTTCAGCGAGGCGAAGGCGGAGGAGGTGGGATTCGAACCCACGTGAGCCTTACGGCTCAGGAGTTTAGCAAACTCCCCGAATGGACCAAACTATCGGACTCCTCCAATTACAGTATTTTACTTCCTTTTGCCTTTTTTCTCACGAATTGCGTCTGCCCAATATACCAAAGCTACCACCAATAGCATTATTGCTCCCACAATATAAAAACCTGTCAATCCAGACATATCACGTCACCCACATTTAAATATGGAATTAAGCTAGACCCAATAAACAATTTTGTAAACATATTACAAGTATAACACCAACGGGATATAATTAGCCTCGAGGAGGGGTCGCATAGTGGCCGAGTGCTGAAGTTTACTAAACTTCCGTCCCGCTCAGCGGGACCGCGAGTTCAAATCTCGCCCCCTCCGCCAGTTAGGAAATGAAGTTATTGGCTCGCCAAGATCGCCAAAGCGTTAGGTATTCCAATGGAAGATTTGGTAAAATAATATAATTATGAAAATCGGAGTTCTAAATGAATGTTTTTTGAACAAAAAGCACCTAAAAAGGCTAAAGACTTTGGGTGAGGTAGTTATTTTTGAAAATACTACAACGGAACAGGAGACAATAGCAAGATTAAAAGGGTTAGATGTTGCTATTTGGGACGGGTTTATTTGTCCCCCAACTGCTAAAGTTCTCGAAAGCGCCGATAATTTGAAACTCATTGTTTTGCCTCATACTGGTTATTTTATGGTTGATTTGGAGACGGCGAACAAAAGAGGAATTAAAGTAGCTAATGCCCCGGGCTTTTCTAAAGAGGCAGTTGCTGAATTAGTCATTGGGTTGATGTTCGCCGTAAATAGAAAAATTCCGTTAATGGATAGAGATATGAGAAAAAATCCATTTAATTCTGACCCAAGCAATGTTGAACAACAAAATAAATACTGGGGATTTGATATTAAAGGCAAAACAATGGGTATTTTTGGTTTGGGCAGAATAGGTTCAACCGTTGCGACTTTAGCATTGGGCTTGGGAATGAAAGTCGTAGCAAATAATAGAAGCCCTAAAGCAATGGAAGAAGTAGAGATGTTGAACAAAGAAGAAGTTTTGAAAAGAGCTGATGTTATTTCAATCAATGTGACTTCGGGAGCCGATACAGAAAACTTTATTTCAAAAAAGGAATTGGACTTGATGAAACCGACTGCTATTTTAATAAATGTTGACCAAAGTAAGCATGTAGATACAGAAGCTATATATCAAGCATTGAAACAGAAAAAAATTGCCGGAGCAGGTTTAGATCAAGTAGCCGGTTTAACCAAAGACCACCCAATACTCAAATTAGATAATGTTGTTTTCACTCCTCACGCAGGTTCGTCCACAAACGAATCTTTCAGGGAAAATTTACCGGAGTTAGTTGTTTCAGCCGTAGAGCAATTTATTAAAGGTTCTCCCAAAAATCTTGTTAATTAAGAAATTTGCCGCCCCTCCTTCGCATAAAGCTACGGAAGGGCAAAGCAAAGAAAAACTTTGAATTCGAATTCTTTCGAACGCACACCGCCAGCCGTTTTTCGGGGAAATTTAAAGGCGTATAATATACTTATGAAGAAACAAAATATACAATCCAATAAACTTAGTCACATCTGGCTTTATGTAAAGGACACTAAAACGTCAATACGTTTCTACCGCGATGTTCTTGGTTTTAAGATTGCCGAAAGCTTCCCAGACGGAGCTTTGTTTTACGTAGGTTCAATATTGTTAGGGGTACACCGTGAAGAAGGAATTAGAAGATCCCAACCGGGAAGTACGGTGTTGATTTTGAGGTCGAACAATATTGATAAAACTTACAAAGATTTACAAACCAAAGGTCTTCTCTTTGATAGACAGATCAAGCAAGAACCATATGGGAAGATTGTTCCTTTTAAAGATCCTGATGGTTACATCTGGGAAATTGTAGAGGAGCCAAAATCCTATGGGAAACAAACCAAAATTTAATCAACTTTTGCCAATTTTGTTTGTAAAGAATCTAGAATCAGAAATTGATTTCTACAAAGGCTTCGGCTTTGAAATTTCCTATCAAGGCGATGAATTTCCGGGCTTTGTCGGTTTGAAAAAGGACAACATTGAGTTTGGATTAGAAGAACGAAAAAATTTTGATCCACAGAACGCCCAGGATAGTTTTATTTGGCAAATGGACACAAATAGTTTTAGTAAGGTTATGGCTATCTGCGACGCAAAAGGCATCGAGTATTCAAAACCGAAGCAGTATTGGGAAAAGATGGACGGTTGGGAAATGACTATCAAAACGCCGAACGGATACACTTTGCAACTTGAGAAAGTCGGAAAAACTTAAATTTGTGGTATATTAAATACATGGAAGAAAGTGCCCGGTTTGTTCAGCCCGCCCCTGAAAAAGTTCTATTGAGTTGGACGGCCCCTAGCCGGCCCTACAAACCTCAATCTAAACAATTATTTTCAACCATTATAGTCATAGTGATTTTAATTAGTTTGATCTTAATTTTGGCCGGGGAATGGATGCTGATTGCGGTTCTTTCCGCCATGGTCTTTGCTTATTATGTCTGGTCCACTATTCCACCTGAGCAAATTGACTATGCCATATCGACTCGGGGAGTGAGAATTGCCGGAGTGCTCTATCCTTGGGAGACGTTACTCCGCTGGTGGATAGATGAAAATTCCGGGTCTCAGATTTTGTTTATTGATACTCTGGCTGGTTTTCCCAAACGCCTACATTTAATGCTGGATGTGACAAAGACTAAAGAAGTAGAGGAAATAATGCTAAAAAATTTGCTTTCAGAAAAACCACTCCCCACCACTTCTGACAAAATGAGCTCTTGGCTTCTGGAAAAGTTCCCCCTAGAGGCAAAATAAGGTAAAATGGGGCTATTGCTCTCATAGCTCAATGGATAGAGTACCACGTTGCGGACGTGAGGATGATGGTTCGATTCCATCTGAGAGCACCAGGCTATAGCCCTGAGCGAAGCCGAAGGGGAGAGGTAGCCAAGCGGTTGACGGCGACAGTTTCGAAAACTGTTGTCCGATGTATTTCGGACCGTGGGTTCAAATCCCACCCTCTCCGCCACGCTGAGCGTGGCTTTTGGTCCGCTTAGCGGACCGCCAGCTCTCATAGCTCAATGGATCGAGTGCCGGTTTCCGAAACCGTCGATGCAGGTTCGATTCCTGCTGGGAGCACATGGAAAATAAATATGTCAGCAGAGCCGGGATAAAATTGGAGGAAGCCCTAATTAGATTTGGGATAGAGGCTAGAGATAGAGTTTGTATAGATGTGGGGGCGGCCACGGGCGGATTTACCGATTGCTTGCTTCAAGCTGGAGCAGCACAAGTCTATGCTGTTGAAACAGGTTACGGTATATTGGATTGGAAGCTTCGCAACGATCCAAAAGTGGTTGTCAAAGAAAGATCAAATATACTTTATAGTCTGGATATTCCCCGCGACATTGATATTGCCATCGTGGACACCAGCTGGACAAAATTAAAATTGTCAGTCCCAGCTGCTAGCCGGTTTGTAAAACCCAAGGGAATTATTCTGGCGCTAATAAAACCCCAATATGAGATAGAGACGAGAGATAGAGATTTGAGAAAGGGTGTTTTAGAAGATAATGTAGCTTTGACCGTAGCCAACAATGTAAAAAATCAGCTGGATAGCTTAGGATTTGTGACGAGTGAAATTATTGATTCACCGATCACCGGTGAAGCCGGAAATAGGGAGTATTGGATCAAATTAATGGTAAAATGAACAAAATTGGAAGGGTCGCATAGTGGTCTAGTGCACGTGCTTGGAAAGCACGCATGGGGGAAACTCCATCGCGGGTCCAAATCCCGCCTCTTCCGCCACGCTCAGCGTGGCTTTTTGGTCCGCTTAGCGGACCGCCCAATGAATAAAATTATTAGGATAATAATTATTACAACTTCGATATTTATATTTCTTGACTATATCTTTTATATCTTATGTAGAGCTGGAAGATGTTTGCCTTGGCCATTTCTATAGGTATATTGTCCTACATCCTGATGGGACTTGGGCTGGTTGGTTGGTTAAATAATACCGCGATATATTTAGTGTTAATAACTTGGGGGTTATTTTTGATATTAAAAATTTGGTCATTGATTAAAAATTATAAATTATCCTTCGATATACTCAGGATCCTGAGCTTGTCGAATGGAAAAATTAAAAATTCTTGGCTTTGGATACTGTTGGCGGTACAAATGTCGGTAAACTTTGTAGGAGCCCTGGGTCCCGAATTAGGCTTTGATGCTCTCTGGTACCACCTGACCATCCCCAAAATCTGGCTCATGCAACACAAAATTACTTTTTTGGGAGGAGATTTGTATTACAGCGGTCTACCAAAACTAATTGACATGTTATATGTCTACCCAGGTGCCCAACTCATTCATTTTGGCTTTGGAATATTGACACTAATTGTAATTTATAAACTCGCCCGTAAATATCTAGATGAGAAGTATGCACTCCTGGCCTGCATTATTTTTTATAGCAATCTAGTCGTGGGTTGGCAATCAATCACGGCCTATGTTGATTTGGGGAGGACTTTTTTTGAAATATTTGCTTTGTATTTGTTTGTAAACAAAAAATATTTTCAAACAGCCGTAGTTTTGGGTCTGGCTATTTCCTCCAAGATTTTGGCTTTAGGGTCGTTAATAATTTTTCTAACCTTAGGTCTTAATCCTTTATATTTTTTGATTTCACTTTTGATTGCTTCACCTTGGTTTATTTTTAACTTAATAAATACTGGCAATCCGGTATACCCGATATTTTTAGGATATCAAATTGATTGGAATTTGAGCTTTAATATTTTGCGCTTGGCCGATCCCATTAATCCGGTTTATGTGATGGTGTTGCCGTTATTAATAACTCCCCCCTTCCCCCCTCTTAGATTAAGAGGGGGGACTGAGGAGGGTGATATCCGTACCCTGGTTGTTTATTGTATTTTGAGTTTTATCGTTTGGTTTCTGACACCACACACCGGAGGAGGAAGATTTCTGATGCCCTATTTACCAGTCTGGTCAGTATTAACGGCAATTCTTATCCAAAAAAACAAATTCTTGGTGAGTATGGCAATCGCCTTGGCAATTATTTCTATCGGCTATCGGGGTCTAGCCAACTCAAAATATATTCCATATTTAATAGGCCTTCAAAGCAAACAAGAATTCCGAGACATTTACCTGTATCATAGATTCAAATGAGAAAACCCATCGTGTTTTCTGTGTCCTGTCTCCTGATACTGATTTCTGTGACTGGAGGCTGTGCTTGGAAAACTGGTGAAATGTTTAAAGGTATATTAATTGATGATCCAATTAGATTTAAAGATGGCTACAAATATTTTTCTTGGTGTACGGGTGGTGTGCCATTGGTAGACAAATTACCTCAAATCTTAAATAAAGATTATGTTGTATTACTCCAAAACAATACTGAATTGAGAGCTACTGGTGGATTCATGGGATCATATGCCAGATTACGGTTTCGAAATGGGACATTGCAAAGCACGAAGATAGAAGATATCTACGAACCCGATGGTCAGCTCTACGGATATGTCCAGCCTCCGGCTCCGCTTGACAGGGCTTTTGATCATGGATCTTGGAAACTAAGAGACAGCAACTGGGATCCGGACTTTACGGTGGCCGCACCCAAAATTGCCTGGTTTTTTGGCCAAGGAGGTGAGCCAGTCGATGGTTTGGTGGCGATAAACTTAATCTCGGTCCAAAGAATACTGGATGTATTAGCCATCCCAAATAAAAATTTGGTTAATTTGGCACAGACCAGTGCAGAAATACACAAAGACAAAAAGGGATTCTTATCAAATGTGGCAGGGGATATCTTGGGGGAACTTAAGATTCTTAAGTATCCTAGGTTACTTAAGTTACTGAGGATAATTTATGAAGACCTAAAAAGTAAACAGATTTTGCTTTGGGCAAAAGATCCGCAAGTCCAAGAAGTAATCAAACAAAAATATTGGGATGGGAGTTTGGGAGACTATGCCCACGATTATCTATATATAGTGGAGAGCAATCTGGGAGCAAACAAAGCTAATTGTTGTATTACAAGAGATGTGACACAAGAAGTCACAGGTAATTTAGAAAAACTAACAATTGTATTCAAAAACGACAATGAATTTACCAATCCCAAACCTCCAGTCTTTTGGGGTGGTGATTATATAAATTATCTTCGGGTAATTATTCCAATTACGGCTGACGTAAAGAATTCTGAAAAATATGATATAGAAAGTAGAGGCAAATTCAAAATTGTGGGAGTTTGGGTCAAGGTACCGGCTCAAAAATCGGTAACCGTGGAAATTGAATACATCTTGTCATCAAATGATAAATATTCAATTTTAGTTAAAAGACAACCCGGAATCGCAAATTTCCCCTATAAATTAATTATGAATGGTAAAATTATTGTAAATGAAATTGTTACTAAGGAGGTGATTTATAAATGAAAAATTTACACATGGTCGCTTTTCCTTTGGTATTAGTGGGAGCTTTGAATTGGGGACTGGTAGCCCTGTTTGGTTATAATTTGGTCGAAGGCCTATTGGGTGGTTGGCCTATGGTAGTCAAGTTGGTTTATGTCCTGGTTGGAGCATCAGCCGTCTACCTACTCGTTACTCACCAACAGGATTGCAAGACCTGCGCCGAAATGATGAAAAAGTAAGCCTTAGCATAAAAAATGCCAAGACTATACCGCCGATAACATCGGAAGGCCAGTGTTCGGCCAACGAGACACGGGAGTAGAGCATAACCAGTAACAGGAGACAGGATACAGTCACACCGAGATAGTTTTTGGTTCTTAGAAAATAGATACTGGATAGTAAAGCCAAAAGTGTCATTCTGTAGACGTGTCCGGAAGGAAAAGAAAACTCACTTTCAATATTTATTCTGGGTAAATTTAAAACATTGATTGTCCGAGAGAGAGCAATGGGCGGAGCAGGGTGGGTAATCCAGTTTTTGGATATAAATTCCAACACTAAACCCAGGCTGTACCAAAATATTCCCAAGTACACCTCAACAATTTTTTTGTAGTTTAACCATAAAAACAAGATAACAAGTATTGAAATGATCTCAAACCTGCCCAGAAGCGAAAACCAAGAAAAAAACCAATCCCAAGATCTTGGAGTAATATTCTGAATCCGGCTTAATAAATAATTATCCATGAGCGTTATAATAACCTAGATGATATTGTTCATGCAAATAATAAGCGCGCCTGGTGAGAAAGTACCATTCCTGTTGGGAGTAGCACTTTTGGTATGTTGGTTCCTATATCAACGTAAATATAAATTTGCGAGTTTGTTTGCAATCGCCAACCTATTTACTATTACAATAGTCCAAATACTCAAAAGAGTGATGGCTGAGCCAAGACCTCTTGGAGCTTTGGAAACCGGTTATGGATTCCCAAGTCAACACACAGCTAGTTATGTGGTGTTTTGGGGACTACTGATCTTGTGGACCAAAAATAAGTTACTTATGTTACTTGGGATGCTTATGATACTATTGGTTGGGATTTCTAGGGTATATCTGGGAGAACATTTGATTGTAGACGTGATTGGGGGCTATGTGATCGGATTTATGGTACTCGGGTTGTCGTGGTGGTGGTCCCGCCGGTACGATTTGTAAAGATCGTAACTAGCTCTACATTCTTGATTCCTTGGTGATAGACGCATTTACCCGAAGAACATGTACCCAGGATTTGTCTTCGGGATGACCGGTTGGTCTTTTTGAGCTTTAGTCCTCCCTCGAGCCCCTTTTGGCCCCGGTTGGTATCATAAGTCAACACATAATTAATTTTGGACACATCTTTGAGTCCCGTAAAATTAAGATAAGCAAATCTTTTGTCAGACGAAAGTCTAATACTGGCTGCAGCCACAAAGACCAATATCGAAAATATTTTGAGTTTCATATATCAAGTATAATACATATATGCGAAATTTACCATTTGCTTATTTGCTTATTTGCTTATTTGCTTTGATTGGAGTAATTGGGTCGATATGGGAATATCGAGGATGGAGAAAGCAAGAGATTACCAATTATGGCCAAGGCTGGGAACAAGTAAAGTCACTCAAAGAAGCAGAGACCTTAGTAGGGCCATATGTCAATGAAAAGTTGAGATATAGAATCCGCTATCCCAAAAATTGGCAAGTGACGGGTGATCCCAAAAAAATAATCAAATTTGCCAATCCCGCGATTCGAGAAGTCGCGATTAATATCAATATGACTGAATCGACACAAAGTCTGGTTGACATAGCCGATAATCTAGCTAAATCAGGATTGGCCCGCGAACGCGAGTATTTAAATGCAGGAGAGCAGAGCTTTCAGATTCTGACTTTTGCCAACAGTCAACAGATTGTCCAAAAAGCCTTGACCAAAAAAGGCCAACAAATCATAATTATCCAGGCCCAAACTCCAACAAAGAATTGGAACGAATTTGAATTGACCTTCAAGGAAGTATACAAAAGCCTGGTTATTTTTTAGGGATTGTGATATTATCGTTTATATGGTGAATAAGAATTTATTGTGGGTTTTGATAATTGGGGGAATGGTAGTGGTTGGGGTTATTGTAGTCTTTGTATTGACTAAAAATAGTAGCCCCGTGCCGGTAATTTCTTCAACATTATCTCCCATTGTTGTAACTCCTGTTCCAGTGGAAGTGAGTCCGTCTGCCAGCTCCGTGGCAGAATTTACAGTGACTGCCTCTAATTTTAAATATGATCTCAAGACAATAAAAGTAAAAAAAGGAGATACAGTAAAAATTCTCTTCAAAAATTCCGAAGGTTTTCATGATTTCAATATTAATGAGTTTGATGTAACCACCAGCCAGATTGGGGCTGAAGAAGAAGATGAGGTGGAGTTTGTCGCAGACAAAATTGGGACCTTTGAGTATTATTGTTCTGTTGGAACGCATCGGAAAATGGGCATGGTGGGGAAATTGGTGGTAGAGTAGTGGGTTGTGAGTAGTGAGATAAGTTGTGAGGATGGGGAGTGGGTGGTATAAATAACAGTAATGGATAAAGTTGTTGGGTTTGCCGATTTAAATGTTTACAAGAGTTTGTATCAAGCTATGTTGAGAGTACATAAAGAGATTTTACCAAAATTACCTCCGTCTGAAAGATTTGGTTTAATTGACCAAGCGGGGAGGGCCTCAAAATCTCCATGTGCACTGATTGCTGAAGGTTATGCCAGAAGAACTTCAGGTAAAGAATGGAAAAAGTATTTACGGGACGCTACTGGGGAATGTAACGAGATGATGGTACATTTAAGCATGATAAGAGATCTATATGGAGAGGTTGTGGGTCGTGAGTAGTGAGATAAGTTGTGGGGATCGGGAATTTGGAATCCTCCCCCTCACACCCATCCCTATCTCACTACGCATTACTCACTACTCACCCTCAATATGATAATTGTAAATTTTAAAAAATATGTATCCGGACAAAACGCTGTAAATCTGGCCAAAATTTGCAAAAGGGTCTCTGGTGAAACAAAAGTAAAGATTATTGTTGCCGTGCAAGTGAATGATTTGGTAGGTTGTCTGAATATTAACATCGAATGCTGGACACAAAAACTGGAATTAACCACAGCGGGATTTGACGGTACCTTGCTAAATCATTCAGACTATTTATTATCTTGGGACGAGCTAGTATCTCAAGCATCAAAATGCAAAACTCCATTTTGTATTTGTGTCGACTCATTTCAAGAAGCAGTCAGAGCCAGTAAATTATCACCAGATTTTATCGCCTATGAACCCCGCGAATTGATAGGCAATAAAGAGAAATCGGTAGCCAGCGAGAAACCCGATGTCATCCAACATCTAATTTCCAATATCAAGCCTCCGGTTCTCATTGGGGCGGGGATTCACAGGCCGGAAGACATTAAGACAGGATTGAAATTGGGAGCAAAAGGATTTTTGATAGCCACAGACGTAGTCAAAGCCGAGGACCCATATCACGAGCTTTTAGAACTTGCTCAAGCTTTCAAGTGATACAATATAGTTATGGACAAGATTGTGATTATCACTGGTGGAACCGGGGGAATTGGCAAAGTTACGGCAGAAAAGTTTACGGTTGAAGGTTGGAAAGTGGTGGCCATGAGTAGGAACGATGCCGATGTGACGAATCCGGAAAGTATAGAAAAGTTTTTTTCGCAGTATCCAAAAATTGATTGTCTGGTAAACTGCGCCGGAATATTTGGCAACAAAACCTTGGCAGAGTATGATTTAGAATCTATAAACAAAGTTATCGCCGTCAATGAAATTGGAACTTATCTATGTACTCAAGCGGCGTTACAAAAAATGATATCCGGCTCAATTGTAAACATCTCGTCTGTAGCAGGACAAGTGGGTAGTGGAGCCGATCCGATTTATGCCGCCACCAAAGGAGCAATTTTGGCATTTACAAAAAGTATGGCCAAGGCCTTGGCTCCCAAAATACGGGTTAATTGCGTAGCCCCCGGAGTAACCGATACCGGATTATTAGACGCCCGCAAATGGACAGATATAGCTTTTGACGTGGATCAAACTCCGTTGGGAAAGATGGCTTCGCCCGCTGATATTGCCAACACCATTTATTTTCTGGCCAGCGATGAAGCTGCCCACATTACTGGCGCAACCTTGGATGTTAACGGTGGAGTCTTAATGCGATGACGTGGGAAATAGTCTTTTATGAAAGTCAAAATGGAAACAAACCGGTGGAGGAATTTCTCGACAGCTTAGATGGGGTTACACGAAATAAAGTTTATGGTTCCCTAGAACTTTTAAAAGAGTATGGTGTAGCCTTAAGTTTTCCTCATGTAAAGAAAATTACGGGCTCATCTCTGAGGGAACTGAGAATCTTGGGTGGATCATCAACTAGAATATTTTATGTAGCCAGAACCGGCCAGAAATTTCTCTTATTGCACGGGTTCAGAAAGAAAACTCAAAAAACACCGGACAGAGAAATAAAAATAGCAGAAAAGAGATTGAAAGAATTTATCACAAAATTGTGATATAATATGATTATGAACTGGGACAAATATAAACAAAAATGGGAAAAGGATCCTGAATTTCGAAAATCTTGGGAAAAAACTCGGGTTGAATATGAAGTGGCAAGGGCATTAATTTCAGCCCGCATTAAAAATAAAATGACTCAAGCCCAGTTGGCCAAAAGAATGAAAACTAAGCAATCTGTTATTTCCCGCGTCGAAAACGCCCAGACCAAACCAACTCTTTCGTTTATGCAAAGACTGGCCGATGCTCTGGGTGGTAAACTAAGAGTAAGCTTGGAAATATGATATATCTTGGAGCGGATCACAGGGGATATGATCTAAAAGGCAAAATAGCCAGGTGGCTTTCGGTCCGTGAATATGAATTTGAGGATATGGGACCCTTCTCATATGATCATGACGACGATTTTACCGAAAGCGTTTTTTTGGTAGCCGAGCAAATATCGCAAAACCCGGAAAAAAACCGAGGGATAGTAATTTGTGGAAGCGGGGTGGGGGTCAGTATTGCGGCCAACAAGCTACCCAATATCCGCTGTGGCTTAGGTTTTGCTGAAGACCAGGTGCACGCCTCCCGCAAGGATGACAATATAAATATATTAGCATTGGCAGCTGACAACACCGATGAAACTCATGCTCTGAAGCTGGTAGAAAAATTTTTGGAAACGCCATTTATCGAGACCGAACGTTATCTGCGGAGGATTGAGAAAGTGTCGAGGTTTGAGAGGGTAGTATGACCTCCGTTCGTGATATTTTAGTAGCAGAAAAAAATATATTAGTCAGAGCAGATTTGGAGTGGATTGGTAAAAATTGTCCACGCAGGCAAGCAACTTTAGATATTATCAAATATTTGCAAATCAGGGGGGCTGAAAGAATAAAAGTCATTGGGCACAAGGGGAATATAGACCAAGTGATTGAGCTGGGAGTGGATATAAATTTTGATTTGCGCGCGGATATCAGAGAGGAAACCAACGATGAAAGTTTAGCCATCGAATTGGCTTTGGGTTGGGATGTCTATATCAATGAATCTTTCGCCACCAGTCACCGTATGCATTGCAGCATTGATGCCCTGCCAAGATTTATGAAATCGCAAGGGAAGCAAGTTGGTATTGGTTTGAGATTTGAGATAGAGATAGAGAAGCTGAAAAAAATAGATCGTGGCTTATTAATTATTGGTGGAGCGAAATCTTCTGATAAAGCCAAATATGCAGAGGAATTGGAGGAAAAAGGCTGGACTGTTTTGCGAGGCGGTCTTCTTCCTGGTGTTGATCTTCGCCCAGACGGCCTTGATATCTCAGCTGACGCAATTTCCAATTTTCAATTTGCAATTTCCAATGCCAAGACGATTGTGGTTGCAGGTCCTTTGGGAAAGTATGAAGAAGCGCCGGAGGGGACAAAAAAAATATTTACTGCAGTGGCTAACTCAAAAGCTTATAAAATAGCCGGTGGGGGAGATACTGAAGCAGCTTTAGAAAAATATAAATTAAAAAATAAATTTGATTGGATTTCGGTTGGCGGCGGGGCAATGCTTGAATATTTGTCAACTGGAACTTTACCTGGAATCGAAGCGCTGGTATCATAAAAGCATGATAAAAGTAGCAATAAATGGATTTGGGAGGATTGGGAGATTGGCGGCCCGGATAATTCTGACCAAATTTCATAACCAAATAGAGTTGGTGGCCATTAATACCAGCGGCTCAATGGAGACGGCGGGGTGGGCGCATCTTTTGGCAAACGATACTACGTATCGGAGATTTGAGATAGAGATAGAGAGTGACAAAGATAATTTATTAATTGAGAGCATGGGTCTGAAAATTCCAGTTTTGGCTCAAAGAGATCCGGAATTATTGCCTTGGAAAGACCTAAATGTTGATGTAGTCTTGGAATGTACCGGAAAATTCACCGATGAATTGGGAGCACTCAAACACGCCAAGGCTGGGGCCAAGCATGTAATTATTTCTGCGCCATCAAAAGGGGGAAATGTGGGGACATATGTCTTGGGAGTGAACCCTTCGACGGGCTCAGGGCAAGTGATTTCTAATGCTTCTTGTACCACCAATTGTATTACACCAATTGCGGCAGTAATCCAGGCTAAATTCGGAATACTCAAAGCCATGATGACAACAGTGCATGCCTATACAGATGATCAGGCTTTGCAAGATAGTTCACACCACGATTTAAGAAGAGCTCGGGCAGCTGCCGCAAATATTGTTCCCACTTCCACTGGCGCTGCTATCGCTACGACAGAGGTTATACCAGAACTCAAGGGATTATTTGATGGCGTGTCACTGCGTGTCCCCGTGATAACGGGGTCAATTGCGGATTTTGTATTTTTGACCAAGGTCAAGGCAACCCGTGAAGAAATAAATTTTGAACTCAAAGAGGCAACTCAGAGGCCAAATTATAAAAATATTTTAGGTATGTCCGGAGTAGATGGTGTTCCGTTACATCTGGTGTCATCTGATATTATCGGCAGTTCATATTCTGCCATAGTTGATCCCGAGTTTACCCAAGTTATTGATGGTGACCTAGTCAAGGTCCTGGCCTGGTATGACAATGAGTGGGGTTATGTGAATCGTTTAGTTGAACAAGTATGCAAATTATCCCAGCCATCCTAACAAACGACATTGAAGAATTCAAAAACTTATTGGTTAGGATTTCGGACGCCAAAAAATTTGACAGAGTTCAGGTTGATTTTGTTGATGGCATGTTTGCAAATAACAAAACGATTATCCCATCTGATTGTAATCTCCCTAAATATCCATCTTTTAAATTTGATGCTCATTTAATGGTAACTATAGATAATGTAGTGAACTATTCGCAATTAGCACAAGAACAGGGGTTTGATAGAATTTTCGTGCATGCAGAAAGTGTCTTAAACCAAGTAGAATATGAATATTTGGCTATAGATTTATCAGCAGACATTGGTTCATTTAATGAAAACTTTGTTGATAATAAGCGAGCTATCCTACTAATGTCAGTAAAGGCCGGATTTTCTAATCAAAAATTTAAGGAGGAAGTGACTAAAAAAATTAACTGGTTTAGTTTTTATAGAAAAGAAGAAAGTTTAAATTTTAATATCATTCTTGATGGTGGTATAGAAAAGGAACAATTAATAAGTCTTGAGAACTTAGGAGTAGATGAGGTTGTGGTGGGGGCCAACAGAGTGTTATCATGGTAATATGACTGCCACACGAAAAATAAAGACTGTTTCCTGTCTCGGATTTGCCGACGCGCTCCCTCACGATCAAGTCTACAAAGATGCCTATGAAGTAGGTAAAATATTAGCTGAAAATGGTTATGCCGTGGCAGACGGCGGAGGACCTGGTACTATGAGGGCGGCAACTGCTGGGGCTGAGTCTGCCAAAGGAAACACGATCGGGGTGACATTTTATCCCAAAGATATTACCAATTTTGAAGGACGCGACTTAAACAATAAATTTGACCGGGAGATCAAAACTAAAAATTATCTGGAACGGACACTAAAGCTTCTAGAGGTCGGCCAAGCTTATGTGATATTCAAAGGTGGGGTGGGAACGATCTCTGAATTTGGCATGGCATGGGAATTAGCTTCCTTGTATTCCAGCCATTCAAAGCCCTTAATTTTGTATGGTAAGTTTTGGGAAAAAATCATGGTAGTTCTGGTTTCGCAAATGATTATGCGGCCCGATAATCTACAAGTTTATCGGGTGGTCGAGTCTCCCGAAGAAGTGGTGGCAGCCCTCAATATGTTTGAGGTAGCCATGTCCAAAGATACTACAAAGCGCAAATTCAACTCCAATGAGAAAGCATTCCAAATTTAAACAAATTTACAATTTACAATTTTCAATTTACAATAAATTCACAATTACACAATTTTCAAACATTGATAATTGAAACATTGAAAATTCATTGAAAATTACTAAGTATGTTAACAGATAATAAGTTGCAAGAGTTAGAGCTGACAGCTGAGAAGATTCGGGAGGATGTGATCGCTATGCTGGTGGCAGCGGGCTCAGGACACAGTGCAGGCCCACTTGGAATGGCTGATGTATTTACCGCTCTTTATTTTTCAAAAACGCTCAATGTCGATCCAAAAGATCCTTGGAATTCAAACAGAGACAGAATATTATTAAGTAATGGCCATATCTGTCCAGTCTGGTATGCCACACTCGCCCGAGCTGGATATTTTCCTTTGGAAGAATTGTTGACCCTTCGCCAAATTGGAACACGACTTCAGGGTCACCCGCATTACCGAGAACTTCCTGGTGTCGAGAATACCGGAGGTCCCTTGGGTCAAGGTTTATCTCAAGCCATCGGGGTCACTTTGGCAGGACAGATGAACAATTTGGATTATCGGACCATTTGTCTAATGTCTGATGGTGAACTACAGGAAGGACAAACTTGGGAAGCGATTATGTTTGCCGGTAAAAATAATTTGTACAAACTCACAGCTATCATTGACCGCAACAATATTCAGATCGATGGCTTTACTGAAAACATTATGCCCCTTGAGCCTCTCTTCGACAAGCTCAGAGCCTTCGGCTGGTCTGTCATAGAAGTGGATGGCCACAATATTAGTGAAATTGTGAATGCCCTGAACAAAGCCAAAGCTATCTTTGAAAACCCGACAGTTATTATTGCTCACACCATTCCCGGTAAAGGTGTGAATTTTATGGAGCGCGATTTCAATTGGCATGGCAAGCCACCTAATTGGATGGATGCGGTAGAAGCACTTCGCGAGCTTCGATCTTTAGGAGGGAAAATAAGTTATGAATAAGTTAGATAGAGATTTGAGATAGAGATAGAGAAAATGACAAAAAATATAGCATTGACTACGACCCAAATAGATCCTTTTGGTTATTATGTCAGGTTTAGTGAACAGGACAATATTTTGGTGAAGTAAAATATGTTTAAATTTCAAAGATTGGAAGTTTGGAAAAAATCAATTGAGTTGGGAAAAATTGGTTTCAAAATAGCCGAGGGCTTACCCCCCAAACATCAATTTTCATTTGGAGATCAATTAAGACGAGCCTTGCTTTCAATTAGTAATAATATTGCCGAGGGTTCGGGTAGAGAATCACTCAAAGAACAATCAAACTTTTATAATATGGCGAAAGGATCTGTATATGAAATCGTAAATATTTTAGTATTTATTTCCCAAGTAGGTTTACTAAATGTTTCTGAAGATGAAAAACGGATGATATACAATCTATCAGATGAAATATGTAAAATGTTAAGCGGGTTGATAAAAAGAAAAAATGTCAAATAACTCTCTATCACCATCTCTATCTCTATCTCATTTCTCAAATCAAAACATGAAGGCAACCAGAGATGGATTTGGAGAAGCTCTTTTGGAGTTGGGCGAAAAAAACAAAAACATTGTAGTTTTAACTGCTGACCTTGCAGATAGTACCCGGGTTTTGGAATTTGCTAAAAAATACCCCGAGAGATTTATTGAGTGCGGGGTGGCTGAGCAAAATATGGCCGGTATTGCCGCGGGCTTGGCCGCTGAGGGCAAAATTCCATTTATTTCTTCATATGCAGTCTTTTCTCCCGGGCGAAATTGGGACCAAATCAGAGTCTCAATTTGTTACTCAAATTTACCAGTCAAAATAATTGGTGCACACACCGGATTGTCTGTTGGTCCTGATGGAGCGACCCATCAGGCTCTCGAAGACATTGCTCTGATACGGGTCTTGCCAAACATGACCGTCGTCGTTCCTTGTGATGCAATAGAAGCCAAAAAAGCAACAATGGCTTCTGTCATTGTAAATGGTCCAGTATACATTCGTTTAACCCGCGAAAAAACTCCAGTGGTTACCACCTCCGACGATTCTTTCAAAATCGGTAAAGTCAAAATTTTGGTAAACTATGGTCAAGACACTGCCATTATTGCTTGCGGACCTTTGGTTTATCAATCTCTGGTGGCTGCTCGCGAACTAAATGACGAAGGCATAAAGACCACTGTTATAAATAATCACACCATCAAGCCCTTGGATAAAGTCACACTCTTAAAATCGGCCCGCGATTGTGGAGCCATTGTCATAGTCGAGGAGCACCAGACGGCTGGGGGAATGGGATCAGCAGTCACTGAATTATTGGCTCAAAATTATCCAGTCCCCATGGAATACATTGGCATGTCAGATTCTTTTGGCGAATCGGGTGATCCCGAACAACTACTTGCAAAATATGGGATGAGTGTTGCTAAAATAAAAGAAGCGGTGAAACGAGCCATTGATAGAAAGGCAATAGGCACGAGGCAATAGGCAATAGATAATGATTACATCATATAAAGATTTGATAGTTTGGCAAAAATCTCTTGATTTATCTATTCAGGTATATAAACTTACCAAAGAATTTCCAAAGGAGGAAATATATGGACTAACTTCTCAAGCAAGACGAGCGGTAGTCTCAATTCCTTCTAATATAGCAGAAGGATATGGGCGCCACAGAAGATTAGAATACATTCAGTTTTTACTAATCGCCTATGCATCTGGTTCAGAGTTGGAAACACAGCTCTTGATAGCCAGAAAATTGGAATATGTGAACGAGGAAGATTTCATTAGAGTGAATGGGCTACTTCAAGAAGTAATGAAAATGTTAAATACTTTAATTTCAAAATTAAAATCTAGTGCCTAATCCCTATTCCCTAATGCCTATTATTATACTAATATTGGTATATGAAAGGCGGTGATTATAATGGCAGTTAAAAAAAGTGACAAAGTAGCAAGCAAAAAGTGTGATTCTTGTGGATGTTCTTGTTCCGGCAAGTGGGCCACCGTTGGCTGGTCCCTATTACTTCTTGGGGGACTTGGTCACATGCTCCCGACCCAAATGATGCCCCTTTTGAGTTGGTCTATGTATGGAGTGTCACTCCAGATGGTAATGGGTGTCTTGTCTGTGGTTGCAGCTTTGTATTTCTTGTTAGGAAACGAGTAAACCTCACCCCCTACCCCCTCTCCTTATTTTAGGAGAGGGGAGGTGGGGTATAATTAATTTATGAAACTGCTGGACAAACTTGAGGAGACTGCAATGAAATTGGTAGAACGCGGGAAAGGAATATTTGCAGCAGATGCCGGACCGGAAACCTTGGGTAAGAGAATGGCAGAAGCGGGCATATTAGATGTCGGACCAGAAGTCAGAAAAAAATATCATGAAATAATTTTCTCAACCCCCAATTTTTCTGATTATATTAGCGGAATAATTATGCATGATGAATCGGTAATTGATTTTATTGAACTAATCAAAAAAAACGAAATTATGCCTGGAGTAAAAGTAGACGGTGGGTTAATTGACACACCAAATTTTCCGGGAGAAAAGATTACACGAGGATTGGATGGATTGGATGAGCGATTGGCAAAATACAAAGCAATGGGTATATGTTTCGTCAAATGGCGGGCGGTGATTACAATTGGAAACAATTTACCGACAAAAGAATGTATTCAAGTTAATGCCAATTTGCTAGCTGAGTATGCCAAGAAATCCCAAAATGCGGGATTGGTGCCAATAGTCGAACCAGAGGTTATTTTTGAAGAAAATTATGATATTGATCTTTGTCAAAGTGTAACAAAGACGGTAGGACAAATCGTCTTTAAAACTCTAGAAGAAAAACAAGTTAATTTAGCTGGAATAATTTATAAACCAAATATGGTTCATCCTGACGCAAAAAAAACTGTGGAGACAATGAAAGAAATAGTGCCGGTTCAAGTACCGGGTATTGCCTTTTTGTCCGGCGGACAAGATGCCAAACAAGCGACATTTTTATTAAATGAAATTGTCAAGGTAGGTATAGGTGCTAAATGGAATTGGACTTTTTCGTTCGAGCGGGCAATAGAAGGTCCAGCAATGCAAACTTGGGGTGGAAAATTAGAAAACATCGAAAAAACCCAGCAAGTTTTGTTGCACCGGGCAAAAATGAATAGTTTGGCAAGTATGGGATTGTATAATCAAGAAGAAGATTTATGAAATATAATTGTCTATCACTAGGACCTGCCCGGATGGATGTGTTTGTGAAATTGCCGGACAATTCTGTAGCTGAAAAGTGTTCTATCGACCGGAAACGTTGTGTAATCGAGATGGGTTTTGGGGAGAAAATTTCTGTATCGAGTGTCGACTTTGCTATTGGAGGTAACGCTGGCAATAACGCTGTAGGCCTTGCTCGACTGGGCCTAAAAACCGCTTTGGTTTGCGCTATGGGCGATGGTTGGATGGATAACCAGGCCAAAAATGTTTTGAAAGAAGAAATGGTCGAAACAAAATATATTAAAACTAATAAAAACCAAAATGGTTTTGGAGTAGTAATCAATTACCAAGAAGAACGGACGATTCTTTCATATTATCCTGACGCTCTATGTTGTTTCCCCGAAGATCCAGAACTTCAAGCAGATTGGATGTATTTGACGTCAATGGGCCAGGGTTATGGAGACTTTTATGGACAAGCCCTGGATTGGGCAAAGATTCATAACACAAAGATTGCTTTTAATCCAGGAACACGCCAAATTAAAGATGGTTTGAATAAAATTGGCCAAGCTCTTTCTCAAACGCAGATTTTATTTGTCAATAAAGAAGAAGGAAATGAGTTAATAAAAACTGACTTGGATTGTCCGAATCTCGCAAGAAAATTGTCAGAGCTTGGTCCCAAAATAGTGGTCGTAACCAATGGCCCCGAAGGCGCATATTGTTTTGATGGACAAAAGGATTATTTTGCTCCCATCATTGAAGCCCCGGTGATAGAGCGCACAGGTGCTGGGGATGCTTTTGCGGTTGGGTTTATGGGCGGATATATGTTTGGGAAAACCATCGAAGAATGCTTAGTCTGGGGTTCCAAAAACTCCGCCTCAGTCCTGGGCTTTGTGGGTCCCCAAAGAGGACTGTTGACACTTGAAAGAATTCAAAAGTGACTGAGAAAGAAGGTGAAATTATCTAACTCGAACTGAGTTTGCCTGCTCTCTGACTAGATCCACACGTGTTTCCGTAAATCCCGGGAATGTAGGAGATGGATTTTCTATTACTCGAAATTTTATTCTTTTAATTGAGGTACTGTACGTATCAGAAACACCATTGCTGGGAGCCATTAAACGAGGATCAAATCTCTTTACTAGAATCTGATAAACATGAAGTAGTTCAGGCTCCATAACAATTCCAGGATTGTTGGTTATTAAAAGTACTGGTGTTCTAGCCTCGTCAAACTCGTCTTTTAAAACGTCCATAACTTTTAAAGCTGTTGTTCTTGCTACTTGGTTTTCAAGCAATCTGAAGTCAGATTCAAGATCCGCAACCATTTTTTGTAACGAATCTCTCATTTGTTTATCTTCGACCATTAGCACATTTTCTTCTTCTTCTTCCTTGTCAAGAGCCTCTTGTTGACAAATATGGTCACGTTTAGTAATATATAGTCATGATTAGTACAAAAGTCTATACTCCAGACCAAGTGGCTGAAATATTACAATTGAGCAGTAATACGGTTTATGACCTCATAAAGAAAGGCGAGATTTTGGCAAAAAAAATCGGTAATGTTTATCGTATTCCCGCCAACTCCATCTCGTTTGCTTTGACCGGTCTTGATTATGATCTGTATTTAGCAGAAAAAGAAGATAAAAAAAGCATTTCGATGATCGAAGATGCCTTGAGTGATGCCAGGGCACAATTATGAAAGTATTTGTTGATTCTGATGTAATAATTTCTTCTCTAATTTCAAATACTGGCGCAGCCTCAGAGCTGATAAATAATTTGGATATTAAAAAGATTGTCTCTAATCTGTCGATAAAAGAATTGGAAATCGTAAAATTGAGATTGAATATAAACAAACCACTGCCAATATTGGAGACAATTTTTATTGATAATGTAAAAAAATATTCAATTTATTCTATCGATCCAAACGATGCTCATATCGTGGCGGGTGCAGACCAAGGTAAAGTAAAATTTTTGATCACCTATAATTTAAAGCATTACAAAATAGACAAGATAAAGAGAGATTTGAATATTATAGTTATGACTCCAGGTATGTTTTTACAATACTTACGTCTTTCTGATAAGATAGATTAATGAAGATTTTGGTGACATATAAGATTCCGTTTTATGATGAGGTGACAGAGCCCTTGAAAGAAAGTGTCACCTTAGGAAAACTAAGTGACTTGGATGAAACATTTGATGGAATACTGTGTTTGCTAACTGACAAAATTACAAGAGAAGTTCTAGATAAAGGAAAAAATCTCAAGATTATTGCCAATTATGCAGTCGGTTTTGACAATATTGATTTGGAAGCCTGTAAGCTGCGAAATATCATGGTTACCAATACCCCCTGTGACGAAGTCAACGAGGCAGTCGCCGAATTTACCTGGAGCCTAATTTTGGCCCTGGCCAGGCAGCTTGAACCGGCAGCCAACTTTGCCAAGAATGTCGGTTACCGGGGTTGGGAACCGGATATTTTTGTAGGAACCGATCTGAAGGGAAAAACTTTGGGAGTGATTGGATCGGGGAGGATCGGCAGTCTTGTAGCCTCAAAAGGGGACGCCTTTCAAATGAAAGTACTGACTCATAGCCGGAGTACTGGTACGAATTTACAAGATATTATTGTCCAATCGGACATTGTTTCCCTGCATGTTCCCTTGACCTCCGAAACTCATCATATGATTAATAGTAAGACAGTATTTAAACATGGAGCGTATCTTATAAACACGGCCCGAGGCCCGGTGGTGGATGAATCAGATTTGTTACAGATGTTAAAGGATGGCAAGCTAGCGGGGGCTGCTCTTGATGTCTGGGAAAATGAGCCCTATCCCAGACCGGAACTAGTAGAAATGCCCAATGTTATCTTGACTCCTCATATTGCTTCAGCTACAAAATCTGCCCGGATGGCCATGGGCAAAACAGCGGTCGCTAATCTAATTGCAATCGGCCTTGGGCAAACTCCGCCGAATTTGGTATGACGCCGATAAACCGCAAGGGTATCTTGTGGGTATTTTTGATCTGTGGGGGAATAAGTCTCTTAATTTGGGCTAGAACTCAAAAATATGATTCATTTTCCTGGATTAAACCTTTTGAAGTAAGTTACCTAATACCAGGAGCGAACCGCGATACTCTACAATTAAAAAACCTGATATCAAATCTAACCGGCACTTATGCAATATTGGTATATCGCCTAGATAACCAGACATGGTATGGGATCAATGAAGATATGAAAATGCCTGCGGCATCAATAATGAAAGTTCCGATTATGGTAGCGGTTTTACAAAATCTAAAATTAGAGGACGAGTACATACTAAATAACAGTGATAAACAATCTGGCTCTGGCAGTATAGAATTTTTGGATGAGGGGACAGCTTTGACCATAAAAGAATTGATTACTGAAATGGGTGAAAAGTCGGACAATACCGCCACCAATGTCTTGGTCCAAAAAGTAGGGAATGACGCAGTACTAAAAATACTGTCTGATTGGAAGATGGACAAAACCGATTATGAACAAAATACCATTACTGCAAATGATGTGAGCAAAATGTGGCAACAGGTTTATAAAAAACCTGAACTCTGGGATTTTTTACAAGACAGTATATATGAAGACAGAATTACTTTGGGACTACCTGAAGGAATGCAGTTTGTGCATAAAGTGGGGACAGATGATGGTGTCTGGTCGGATAGTGGCATCATTCAGTGCTCAGTGCTCAGTGCTCAGTGCTCAGTAAAACCATTTATATTAGTAATATTAACTAAAGATACAAACAGAGAAGAGGCGGAAAAAATTGTACCGGAGATAACAAGAATTATTTGGGAATATGAAGTAAAATACGCAGAATTACAATCCCCGTCACCAAGGCCGCCAACACCGCAATCAAAATAAGTGTATTTTTATAATTCTTCACATCCCAATTTTAGCACCGTTTAGGATCTTGTCCCGTTCTTCCTGATCTTTTTTGGCTTTATCCTCAAAAATCTTTTTTATAGCTTCGGGACTGCAAGTACGGGTGGGCTGGGTGCCGGGAACAAAGAATTCTGTCCGCGATGGACAGCCTTCACAGGCCAGCTCTCCGGTAATGGTGCAAATTGCAAGCTTAATAAGATCGGCCGGAGGGGTAAAGACAGCGGGGGATTTCCCTTTGAGAAGCTCGTCCATAATTTTGCGCCAGATGGGCGAGGCTCCGGTGATTCCAGAAGCCACATAACTCATAGACGAATTGTCATTGTTTCCCACCCAGACAGCTACCAACCGGTCTGGAGAATAGCCAATCGTCCAATTGTCCCGCAAATTATTGGTAGTGCCGGTTTTTACTGCGATTTGTTGGCCGGGTATGAATAGATCAGAGCGGTAACCAAAAGCCGGCGCCCGGGCATTGTTATCAGCTAGTATGTCGGTAATTAGATATGCAATTTTGGGATCTAATACTTGGGTAGCTGGAAAAGATGACAATTTTTCCAAAACTTTGCCATTACTGTCACGGATTGCCAAAATCGGATGGAGATTTACGCGTTGACCAACGTTGGCCAACACACCATAAATTGTGGCCATATCCAGCATGGTCACTTCACCTCCACCCAAAGTCAATGACAATCCAAACCTAGATGGATCATTCCATGTTGTAATTCCCATCTCTTGGGCTAGCGAAATCATATTTTCCACACCATTGGCGGCCAGGACTTTAACAGCCGGTATATTGTAAGATGACCCCAGAGCAATCCGCAGGGGAACTTTGCCATGCCATTTGCCGTCATAGTTTACCGGAGAATAATTAGGTTGACCCGGGGTCCGGTAAGTAATTGGAGAGTCTTCAATAAGAGTCCCCGGAGTAAAATTATGCATCAGAGCCAGGGCATAATTGATAGGTTTAATCGAGCTTCCGGGCTGGCGCAGAGCGCGGGTAACATTGACGTTGCCATCATTTTTTGTATCAAAATAATCCCGCGACCCGACCATCGCCAGAATTTCACCAGTAGTAGGGTTGGTAACCAGAGCTGCCCCATTACCAATTCTCAAATAAGCGACTCTGGCCGTTTCGTTGTAAACAATTTCCTGGGTCTTTTCCTGTAGCGCCAAATCCAACGAAGTCGTCACATCGAGACCCCCTTGCTCGACCACATCAGAACCATATTTTTGAGCCAATAATTCTTTGACATACATCACAAAATGCGGAGCCTTGATATCAATTCTGGGAGCGGCAATAACCATTGCCGCTTCACTGGTTTTTTGAGCTAGTTCCCACGTAATATGACCATCTTCACTCATCCGCCGCAAGACTTCTTTTTGGCGGGACTTTGCCAGCTCAGGACGGGATCCAAATGGAGAATATGTGGTGGGGGAAGCTGGAAGGCCTGCTAATAGAGCAGACTGGGATAAAGACAATTCCGAAACCGGTTTGCCAAAATATGTTTGAGCTGCTTCTTCTACACCATAGGCTTCACCCCCGAAACTCACCCGATTGAGATACATTTCCAATATTTGATCTTTGGAATACAAGAGCTCAACTGCAATTGCCAAGACCAGTTCACGGACTTTGCGTTGGAGAGTCCGCTCTGGAGATAAAAGCGCAGTCTTGACGAGTTGCTGAGTGATGGTAGACCCACCTTCTACCGATTTTCCATTTACATTTCGCCAGACAGCCCGGAAAGTTCCAGCTATCGAAAATCCCGAATGTCTGTAAAAACTTTTGTCTTCTATGGCAATGGTAGCTTGGCGTAAATAAATAGGCACCTGATCCAGGCGGACCAATGTCCGGTTTTGATTTTTATACAATTTATATAAAGTGATCCCATTACGGTCACGGATATGGGTGGTCAGAGGGACCGGCTTGGTAGTCAGAGTAGTGGGGGATGGAAGTCCCCTAAATACATACATATAAATTCCAAAGACCAAAATCAAAATTCCAAAACCTGCAAAAGCAAATTTGATGTTAGGTTTAATTTTTGGCAACTTGATTAAAGGTATCTGAAGAGTGGGAAAAGTTATTTTGAACAAATAGACATTTTTCAGTAAGGCCTTCAGTAATGATCTTTTGGGAGTGGAGTAGGTTATTTTAACGGGAGATTTTTTTGTTATTTTGGTTTTTTTTGGTAATTTGAAAATTAGCCAATAAACGGGCTTGCCAATGGCCACCAAAATATAAGCGATTTCTGTCCAAAATCTCATGGGGAGATTTTACCACCACTATAGGATATTTGACAATGAGTTTATTTTTAGTCCGGGAATCTTGAGGTTGGCCAATATTTTGTCATTTGTTACAAACATCTGGGCCTTGTATATTGTTGCGGTAGCCAGCTGAATAGAATCAGGTGCCCGCAAAAACTTAAACTCCCTACGTAAACTGGCCGCCTCTTGGGCTATTTCCCAGTTTATATCAAAAACAGTTATGTAGCCGGTTTCTAAAAAGAAAAGATTTATCTCACCGACAACTTCTGGTCGGGTTAGATATTTGGGGGCGGACAATGTTTCCAAAACTGAAATGATGGAAGTAATAATTTCGGACTTGCCGGATTGAGATTGAGAGAATATAGTTTCAATGTGTGAGAAATAGGGCAGGGTCTGTTCAAAATGGTAGATGAAACACATCGAGTCCAATGCAACTTTTTTTGTCATGGCCAATCTTTACTCCTATCCCACGACGCTCGTTCATGTTTGATGTACTTGTCTACATCGCCATAGAAACCTTTGGCAATGCCGGCGGTTCGTTTGATCCAGTCAATATTTGCCGGTTCAATTAGGGCGGTGGGTACGGATTTATTGGGATCTAAACGAAGTTTAATTTTCATACCGCCCCCCAAACCCATGATTTTTCTAATTTGAGAAGGGATAAGGATTTGTCCCTGTGACGAAACAGTTAAAGTATATGTCATAGTACATTTACTTTTATCATAAATCTAAATGTCTGTCAAGATGAAATTTAGTTTTTGATGGCTCGGCCGAATTGATCAAGGCGGATGATATTGGCTTCACCGTAGCCTCCGGGGCAATCAAGACAAAGTTGAACTCCCAATGGATCAAAAATGACTGCATGGTTTTGGTATTCGGTGCCAACAAGTATATCCCGCCTGATATCTCCCTGGACAGGGGGAAAAGTTCCCCTCAAAAAATATTCATAACGTGGACTACAACCCTCCTTCGCCAAGGCTTCGGCGGGCAAGTCGGGAACTTTTAGTCCAGATAAAGAACAAACCATGCCTCCGATAACATCGGGTGGTTGAGTAGGCCAATGAATGGGTTTTTCAGACAAAGCTTTGGAAATAATTTTATTCCAGATAGGCGAAGCTCCGGTAACGCCTGAAGCTACATTGCTCATCGGTGAATTATCATTATTTCCCACCCAGACAGCCACTAAAATATCAGGATTATAGCCTATTGTCCAATTGTCTCTTTTGTCATTGGTTGTCCCGGTTTTGACCGAGACTTCTGGATGTTTTGGGACTACCAAATATGACGATTGACCAAATGTGGCCGATCTGGCACCATTGTCAAATAACAAATGCGAGATGATATAGGCAGCCCCCGCTGAAATAACTCTGGTATTTGGTGGTAAGGTGGTCGCTTTTTCTAAAATTTGGCCATTACGGTCACGGACTTCCAATATCGGATTTAAGTTTACGCGCTGGCCGGCATTGGCAAGTACGCCAAAAGCAGTAGCCAGATCAAGCATGGTCACTTCGCCACCCCCCAATGTTAAAGATGGACCATATTTTGTCGGATCTACAAAAGTGGATATACCGAACGCGGACGCAGACGCGACAAAATCAGTCAGGCCATTGATAACCAGGGCTTTGACGGCCGGAATATTAAATGAATTGGCCAGAGCAAAGCGGACTTGGGTCGGTCCATGCCAAGCTTCATCATAATTGACAGGACAATATAATTCCTGATCAGCTTGGGCAAAGCAGGTCGGTTTGTCAGCCAGGACCGTACTGGCGGTAAATAATTTCCGGTCAATGCCAATAGCATAATTTATAGGTTTAATAGCACTGCCTGGTTGGCGATTGGCTAAAACCACATTAACATTACCGTCATCTTTGAGATTAAAATAATCTTTGGAACCAACCATGGCCAGAATCTGTCCGGTCTTGGGTTGGGTAATCAAAGCTGCGCCATTACCTACTTTCTCACGCTTTAATTTTGCCACCTCGCTTGCGACAGCATCTTGGGCAAAGTTTTGTAAGTCAAGATCTAGGGTGGTCGTGACCGTCAAGCCCCCTTCTTGAATTTTTTTCAATCCATATTTTTCTGCCAGCAAATCTTTGACCCACAGGGAAAAATGAGGAGCTTTAAGAGTCGTTGCTATATCAAAATTAATTTCAGTTCCGAGGGCTTCATTATATTCAGCCATCGAGATAAATTTGTTGTCCAGCATTTGCTTTAAAACATATTTTTGCCGGAGTTTGCTTTGCTCAGGACGGGAACCAAACGGTGAATAATATGAAGGAGCTTGGGGAAGTCCGGCCAGCAAAGATGCCTCGGATAAATTAAGCTTGGACGCTGATTTGCCAAAATAGGTTTTGGCCGCAGATTCAATCCCGTACGCGGTCCCGCCGTACGGGACTTGATTGAGATACATTTCCAAGATTTGATCTTTGGAATAAGCTATTTCCACGATCACGCTCAGCGTAAATTCGCGGATTTTGCGCCTGACGGTTCGGTCTTGGGTCAGCAGGGCATTTTTGACCAGCTGCTGGGTAATCGTTGAGCCTCCCTGGAGATTTCTTCTAAAAAAAGTATTGATAAAAGCCCGGGCAATCCCCCGGATGGAAAAACCTGAATGTTTATAAAAATCATGATCCTCGGCGGCTAAAGTGGCATTGATGACATGAGCGGGTAAAGACTTTAATTGAATTGGTGTCCGCCTCTGGTCAAAGAATATTTCATATATAAGATTGCCTTTGCGGTCCAATAATTTAGTTGATGCTGAAGGGGGATTGGATGACAAGCGCATGGGATTGGGCAGACCCCAGAATAAATAAATACCAATGACAAATAAACAAATGACAAATGACAAATACAAAAGTTTGTGTTTTTTAATTTTCATAGTTGAATTATAACCCAAGGGGGTTTATGATTTGGATATGGCCACACGAAAATCACAAATTACAAATGACAAATTACAAATCAATTCAAAATCAGAAATTCAAACGGATCAGTTAGATCCTAAGGAGGAAAAGGTTTTGGATTGGATCCTTAATGGAATAATAGTTTTTGTCCTGGGCTGGCTGGGGTTGGGGATTCTGCTGTCGGTAGGGGGACTATTTAGGTTGTGGGGCTAGCATATGACTCAGATGAAGAAAGTCACCATTTCTTTGACGGATCAAGAAGGAAAAAGAGTTAAAGAGGAAGCTAAAAGTAAGGGTGTAAGTGTTTCTAAATTGTTAAGAGATAGATTAGAAGTATTTATAGTGAAGCACAAAAATTCTCTGTGAAATCGGTACCCGGATATACCAAAGTTTTGACCCTGGGATCGGCGTACACAAAGAATGCCTTAGTTGGAAAAGTGATAATTGCAGAAGATGTCCGCGAGATTGATGACATATTACGCGCATCTGTCAGAGGCCTACCCGAGTGGTACAAAAATAAATTGCTGGAAAATGTAAAATAATTGGTGATCTAGTGTGATAGGGTGAGGTGTTGCATAAGTTGACACGGTGTGGCATACTGTAAGGTACCCTATGAAAATGACGCTCTTGGGTGCACATATCTCGCGATTTTTGGCCATTCTACTGGGGATTGCCATAATGTTGGTTTCCGTATTGTCTATTTCTGCCAGCCCCAAAGCCGCTGAACTCTTAGGCCCGGTGGAATATTATCTCCCTTACCCTGGAATTCTTCCTGACAGCCCGCTGTATAAATTGAAGGCAGTCCGTGATCAATTGCGGCTTTGGATAACTTTTGATCCCACCAAAAAGGCCGAAAGACAATTGTTGTATGCAGACAAACGCATCAATGCGGCTAAAGTTTTAAACGAAGGTGGTAAATCGACATTGGCCATCAGTACGGCGACCAAAGCTGAAAAATATCTGGAGCAGTCTGTAAATCTAACTCTACAACTTCTCAAATCTGGAACTGATGTCAAGAGTTTGCTTCTGACTCAGGCCAAATCGACAGCCAAACACCATGAAATTCTGATTACATTTCAACCGCCTCTGGAGATGGCTCTGAAGACCAATGAACTTCTGTCTCAGCAAATAGCCCAAGCTCTTCTGGAAAACTGACCCCCTCCGATCTACTTATTGCTAGTTGACCTACTACATTTAGTGACGTACTCTTGACGATACCACTATATGAAGTGTCCGTTTTGCGCCAACAGTGAAACCAGTGTTTTGGAGTCTCGGGTTGCCGAAGACGGCCAAAGCTTGCGTAGAAGACGCGAATGCCAAAAGTGCGACAAAAGATTTACCACTTTTGAGCGGGTGGAAGGACCGATTATATTTGTGATCAAAAGAGACGGATCACGCCAAGCATTTGACAGGCAAAAAATTGTCAATGGAGTCATCCGGTCTTTTGACAAGCGGCCATTCTCTATAGATCTGATCCGCCAGCTGGCGGATGAAGTGGAGCGGGAGGTCCGCCGCAAAGAAGTCTCGGAGATTACCAGTATTGCGATCGGACGCTTGGTTCTTAAACGCTTGAAAAGTATTGACAAAGTGGCATGGCTCAGATTTTCCACAGTTTATCTGGAAATCTCAGACATTGCCGAATATGAAAAATTAGTGGAAAAATTTACCAGTTAAAATATGCCAGATTTACCATTACAAACAATTCAAGCCGTCCATACCAATGGCCATGTGGAAAAAATTGATTGGGAAGACATGACCTATAAACAGATGGTGCAAATGATAAAAGAGTTGGCAGGAGAGCGTCCAAACATTCCCCAAGATATTAAAGCGACTGAGTGGAGTAGCCAAGCCATACGTGTCTTGAAAGAAAGATATTTTTTAAAGGATAGTCAGGGACAAATAATTGAGGATATCCCGGAAATGTGCTGGAGGGTGGCCTGGGAATTGGCCAGTGCAGAAGTAAAATTTGGTAAGATTCGTACCGAAGTAATTGAAACAGCCCGCGACTATTATAAATTAATGCTCAACCGTTGGTTTTTGCCTAATTCTCCCACGTTAATGAATGCCGGGAAAAATAACGGTTTGCAATATAGCGCTTGTTATGTAATTCCGGTGCCAGATAGCCTGGAGGGAATTTTTGATGGCGTCAAGTGGCAGGGATTGATTCATCAAAGTGGGGGGGGAACGGGATTTTCGTTTTCAAAATTACGCCCCAAAGGCTCGATTGTTGGGAGTACTATGGGAGTAGCTTCCGGCCCGGTTTCCTTTATGCGTATTTACAATGAAGCGACTCAACAAATCAAACAAGGGGGGATGCGCCGGGGGGCAAACATGGGTATCTTGCGGGTAGATCATCCGGATATTCTGGAATTTATTCATTGCAAAGACGATGGGAATGGGATTACTAATTTTAATATCTCGGTAACAATTACCGATAAATTTATGCAGGCGTTGGCAAAAAATGAAGATTACGAATTGATAAATCCCCATACTAAACAAGTGGTGGGAAAGTTGTCAGCCAAAGAAATATGGGCCAAAATTGCCGAAAGTGCCTGGAAAACCGGAGACCCGGGTTTGGTATTTATTGACAGAATCAATCAAAGCTCCGCCAATCCCATTCGGGCCACGGGGTGGGAAGTAGAGAGTACCAATCCTTGCGGGGAGCAACCCTTGTATCCTTTTGATGCCTGTAATTTGGGAAGTATATTCTTAAAATACTTTATCCGTGACAAACAAGTGGATTGGGAAAAATTAAAACAAACAGTCCATACTTCGGTTAGAATGTTGGATTCGGTCATCGAAATGAATCCTTTCCCCCTATCACAAATTGCTGATACAGTCAGAAAGATCCGCCGGATAGGCCTTGGGATTGGGGGCTGGGCAGATATGCTGGTGGAGCTGGAGATCCCCTATGATAGTCAGGAAGCTTTGGATCTGGCAGAAAAAGTCATGAAATTTATCAATGATGAAGGACACAAGGCTTCGCAAAACCTGGCTTTGGATAGAGGACCTTTTCCAATGTGGAAAGAAAGTATATATAAAGATATTCCCATGAGGAATAGTACTGTTACTACAATTGCTCCTACGGGTTCGATAGGAATATTAGCGGATAATTCCGGGGGATGCGAACCACTGTTTGCCATTGCCTATCAGCATATAGTGAAGTCAGAGAACCGTACTCTGACGTTTGTAAATCCCAAGTTTGAGGAAGTTGCCAGAACGCGAGGTTTTTATTCTGAGAATCTAATGCAAAAAGTAGCTGACCATGGAACTATAAGAGATATTTCAGAAATTCCGGCCGACATTCATGCAATCTTTGGTACGGCTCACGAGATAGATCCCCAATGGCACGTAAAAACCCAGGCCGCTTTTCAGAAATATACTGATAATGGAGTCAGTAAAACTATTAATCTCCGGCATGATAGTACTGTAGATGATATAAAAAATGCCTATATGATGGCTTGGAATACAGGTTGTATGGGAATTACAGTTTTTCGCGATGGATGTAAAAGTGAGCAAGTCCTGAATTTGGGAACGGGTAATGAAAAGGTTGAATCGGCCGTACCCGCGATGGCTATTAAACCCAGACCGGTAAAAGTAGAAGGAGCCACATACCGGATTGAAACTCCTCTGGGTGTGGCTTTTATTACTGTCAATCACGATCCCGATGGTAATCCTTTTGAACTTTTTATAATTATTGGTAAAGCTGGTTCAGAAGTAGCGGCTATGGCAGAAGCCCTGGGTAGATTAATTTCCACGACTCTAAGGTTTGGTAATCACTTGCCCGCCAAAGAAAGGGCCCGGGAGATTATGGATCAGATGGTTGGTATCGGTGGATCCCGCTCGGTGGGATTTGGACCCAATAAAATCCGCAGTTTGCCAGACGCGGTAGCCAAGGCCCTGGGTATGCATTTTGGACTGATCGTCCAACCGCTTTTTGCCCATCCACAACTCCATAAGGGTGATATTTGCCCCAAATGCGGGGAAGCTTCATTGGCTTTTGAAGAGGGGTGTAAAAAATGCTATGAGTGTGGATATAGTGAGTGTTAAATCATGCCAATATATACCAAAAAAGGAGATGGGGGTAGTACAAAAACATTTAAAGGACCCATAAGCAAAAGTGATCAATTGGCCATTACGCTTGGAACGATTGATGAATTAAATTCTTGGATTGGGGTATGCAGACAAGAAATTTTCAATTTACAATTTACAATTTACAATCAATTTTCAAAATCAAAATTTTCAAACGATAAATTAGATGCGGAACTCAGAAATATCCAGACAAACCTGATGACTATTAATTCAGTACTTGCAGGGGCAAAGGCGCAAAGGCTCAGAGGTTCAGAGACCAGATGGTTGGAAAAATTGATAGATAAATTGACGCTGGAATTACCAGAATTGAAAAACTTTATTTATCCGGTGGGATATTTACAAGTGGCTCGAGCTGTCTGCCGGCGGGCCGAACGAGAGATGGTTTCTTATTTAGGCTCAGAGGCTCAAAGGTTCAAAGGCGCAAAGCTGATATTGAAATATATTAATAGACTGTCAGATGCCCTGTTTGTCCTGGCCAGATATCACAATCATCAAACCGAAATTAAAGAAGAAATTTGGACGGTTAGACCAAAATAGAAATGTCACCCGCTTTCGGGCGCGAGAACCGCGCCCCTACTATTTGGGTTATAATTTACTAGCCGGTGGATTCTGAATGGGAAAGCCTCTTCTGGAGGTGAGTACTAAGGGCCATTACTAGGAAATTAGTGCGGTGTCCACAGCCCCAACCCGCACACGCCGGCGAATTTTGGAAAAATCATGTATGAGAAAAGTGAAATATTATTTTTGGTTTTGTTTACATGTCTCAATTATTTTTGGTGCATACATTTCACCATTTATTGTCGATTGGAGACTCGTTACCTTAGGAGTTATCATTTATTGGGTTGTGGGAAATCGCTGGAAATATTGTCCACTGACAAAGTGGCAATTTGGTAATTCTGAACATTCTTTTTATTGGCGATACCTAAATAAGTTTGGTATTAAAGTGAATGATAAACAGGCGGATCTTGTGGCCGCGAGATTAATACCTGTGATTTTGATAATAGCTGCTGTGGTGTACCAAGTGGTATTATAGATATATGAATCCTGCTCAAGATGACCAAAATAAACAAATTCCAAATAATCAAATTACAAATGACAAATCGATTCAGGATGATTTGGATAAGCTAACTCATGACCCGGTGCCGACCCTGACTGAAGAAATCACGGCTGAATTTGGGGGCAAAGAGCGCGAGCCGATTAAAATCGCCGAAGAGATACCAACACATATTGAGAAAGAGAAACACAAAGAATTGTTGGATCAAGGCTATATTGAGAGAGTGGAAAAAGAAGCGGAACTAAAAAATCCGGTTATGGATGACCATACGGGACAAGTGTTGGTACAATCTAACGCGCCCCAAAAACCCAAAGTAAAATTACCCCTAAACGATGGACAAATAGAGGAAGGCCTGCATCACAAGATTTGGGAAAGCATCCGCTGGCTGGCAGAGTGGTGCAAAAGACAACTAGAAATATTGTATACTAAGAGTTAATGCCTGATTTTACTTCAGTCTTTTTATCATTGGTCTTGTTGATGACGCTATTTGGAGTGTTGTTTTTGCTGGTCTTTTTTGGTATCTATCTGGCCATTGCTTTTTACCGGCACCGCGACCGCGAACAAAAATCGTTAGAAATGGTCTGCCTGCAAGTAGCTGTCCCCCGTGATAACGAAATCAAAACCGATGCCATGGAGCAAGTGTTTAACAGCCTGTCTGCCATTAAAAAGGGTGGCTTAGGCCCATTCGGCTGGTTTTCTTTTTTGCAATCTCAGCCCCACATTAGCTTTGAGATAGTAGCCCGGAAAGAAGATATTAGATTCTATATAGTTCTGCCTGACAAATTGCGGGATTTGGTAGAAAAGCAAATACACGGCAGTTACCCCGGAGCGGATATTCTGGTGGTTGAAGAACCCAATATTTTCAGCGAAGAGGGTAATGTGGAATCTTCGTGGCTCGTCATGCGGGGCATGCCCTACAAGCCACTTCAGGTATACCGGAATTTGACCGTTGACCCATTGGCCGCTCTGACCTCGTCACTGGCTAAGATGGGTGATGGTGAGGGGGTCCATATTCAGATATTGATTGCCCCCGGAGACAACAAATGGAAAGGTCAAGGCCGGGCTTGGATTGGTAAAACCAAAAAATCAGAATCTGATCCGGAAAAAGCCAGCTATAAAATAGACCCGAAAGTTTTGGAAGCCGTGGATAATAAAGTGTCAAAAAATGGCTTTGAAACTACTATCCGGTTGGTGGTCAATGCCGCGACCAAAGAATCGGCCAAGGCTCACATGAGCAATGTCCGGGCCGCCTTTGAACAATTTAACGGTGATCAGAATGGCCTGAAGGGTAAAAAATTGCGATTCAAAAGTACATTTGTAACCGATTTTATCTACCGCTATCAACCTATGCTGTGGTGGGGAGCCCAGACGATTCTTAATTCCGAAGAACTGGCGACAATTTATCATTTTCCCAACAAGACTGTGGAAACCCCGCACATTTTTTGGCTCAATGCCAAACGGGCCCCGGCTCCGCAATTAATTCCCGATCATGGTCTGTATTTGGGCAAAAGTGTCTACCGGGGAGTGATCAGGCCCGTGTATATGGGAGAGAGTGACCGCGAGCGCCATACATATATTATTGGTAGAACTGGAACCGGCAAGACAGAGCTTCTCAAATCCATGATATTGCAGGATATCCGCGAGGGCAAGGGCGTGTGTCTGATTGATCCTCACGACTTGGCTGAAGATCTCCTCGGATATATTCCGGCCGACCGGGCTGAGGATGTGATCTATTTTGATCCCGGAGACACCGAGAGGCCCATGGGGCTTAATATGATCGAGGCCAATTCGGACAAAGAACGCCATTTTATAGCCAGCTCTATTATTGGCCTGATGTATAAATTGTATGATCCGCACAAGACCGGTATTATCGGCCCCCGCTTTGAACATGCTATCCGAAACGGGATGTTGACAGTTCTCGATGCTATTCCTGATGGAACTTTTATCGAAGTAGTCCAGGCTCTGCAGCGGCCGGATTTTGTCTCTGAAATGCTCCCTCGGGTCAAAGATCCGATTGTCAGGCGGTATTGGACTGATCAAATTGCCCAGACCAGCGATTTTCACAAATCCGAAGTCTTGGATTATATCGTTTCCAAATTTGGCCGGTTTGTAACAGACAAAATGATTAGGGTGATTATCGGTCAGGGTAAGAGTGTGATTAATTTCAGAAAAGCCATGGATGAAGGAAAAATCTTAATTGTCAATCTAAACAAAGGCCGGATTGGGGAGGAAAACAGCAATTTTCTTGGGCTTATTTTGGTGCCTAGGATTTTGATGGCGGCTTTGTCGCGGGCGGATATTCCCGAAGCCCAGAGACGGCCATTTTATCTGTATGTTGACGAGTTTCAAAATTTTGCCACCCCGGATTTTGCCACCATTTTGTCTGAAGCCCGAAAATATAAATTGAATTTAACGGTGGCCAATCAATTTATCGGCCAGATGGAGGAAGAAGTCAAAAATGCTATTTTTGGCAATGTGGGAACAGTCATGACCTTTAGAACCGGTGTGACCGACGCCAATTATTTACAGCATGAATTTACACCAGTATTTAATGAAGCCGATCTGTTAAACATTGATAAATATAACGTCTATATCAAGACGATTGTCAACAATGAGCCGGTTCAGCCATTTAGTATGGATGTGACCAAGGATATCAAGGCTGAAAAAGCCTTGCGCAATGATAAACTGGCCGAGGCGATCAAACAACTCTCCCGATTGAAATATGGGCGAGATGTCAGGTTGGTGGAGTCAGAGATAGCCGAGCGGTCACAACTTTAATATTAGATTTCTTGAAGGTAGAAGTTAGAAGTTGGATTGTTGATATTTTTGACATTTTGATTTTTTGATCAAAGTATCAAATAATCTAACTTCAATTATCTAACTTCTATCTTCCAACTTCAAAATATCAAAAATGTTAAAATTGGGGTACGGGCGGATAGCTCAATGGTAGAGCATTTGTCTTATACACAAAGGGTTGAAGGTCCGAATCCTTCTCCGCCCACCCCACTTCGTCCCGATGTCCATCGGGACTTCGCGGGGCAAGCCCATTATTCCAAAATCAGGAGATTTTTCTTTTCTTCAAAAATAATTCTGAATTGCTTGAAAACAGCTTCCCGGCCCAGTAAATTAAATGAAACTAAATATTCGTGGGAAAAAACCACGGGACAAAGGAATCTCTTATCTGCAATTTCTATCTTCAGTTTATGAACATACCCCTTAATTCTGCCACCAACTCCTCCGAGAAACGTTTCGTCTCCGTTCTCTATCGTTATACCAAGCTGTTCAGCTAAATCTTCTTTAAATACGGAAACTGTGGCGCCAGAATCAATCAGTGCCGAGGTTCTTTCAAACCCATTTTTATGATAGATCAGAAAGTTAATAATAGGGAAGTAATGACCCTGAGTATCTTGTTGGTATGGGAAGTCTGACATTTAAATTATTGGCAAATCAAAATATACGGGCCTTCATTTTTAAAGGGAACTTTAAATGAAAAGGCTTTTATTTTCGCTTCATCCCCAATTTTGCCGGAAACTAACGGAGAAATATCTTTCAAGGTTTCTCCAACAGCAATAATTCGATCCCTTTGAGGATCAATTGCCACCCATTTCCCCGCAAACCTACCCATATATTTAGTCGAAACACTTACTTTCTTCATAGCAGAGTCATCTTAACATTTTTTCGTAAAGAGTCCACTAAACATAAAAATAACTGACGATTACTATCATTTAGGTGATTATTTGTTTGGTGTTATACCAAGAATGGTTGTAGCATTCGTAATATTTACGACAGCCATGATAGCATTTAATATTCTTAGATCAGTAATTGCCGATTCAGGTTTACTTTTGTAAGTTTTGGATGTTATTAGAGCAATTAATGAAATACCTAATATTTCTAAAACTGTACCCCCATATCCATAAAAATATTCATTTGCCAAACGGGGTAGAACATTATTTTCTACGAGACCCATGTGAAGAAAGACACGGGTGGTAAAAATGTCTACTGCAGTATTCAGAAATAATATACCCATAGAAAATAGAAATGTTCTTCTTTCCATGTTTTTACAATTCCACCAACTTAGTCAGATTGCCGGGTTTGGATTTGGTGTAGCCCAGATACTGAGTGAGAGTAACCAGCCGTTTGTGCCCCATAATTTTGGTCAGAAATTCCAAATTTACCCCGGATTTTATTTGAAAGGCCACAAAAGCATGGCGTAAATCATTGACTTTGACATTTTTGATATTAGCAAGGCGGAAATAGCGGTCAATAGCTGCCCGCATATTGCGGATCAGCAAGGGCCGGCCAGTCTTGGTCACAAACAAAGTCACCTCATAAACATCCGGTCTGATCGCCAGATAATTTTGCAAAGCCGAAATGGTATTTTTCCCCAGAGGAACTATCCGCTCAGGATTGTTTTCAAAGGCCCTAATAACCATTTCATTTTTGCGGTAATCTTCCATTTTGAGATTAGCCACTTCACCAATGCGCATCCCCGTCTGAAGCAAGAGCTCAATGACCGCACACATCCGGATATCCAGCCTGCACATTTCTTGTAAGGCTTTGTATTCAGTCTCTGTGAGCAGGCGGGGGGGATTGGAAGTAAACTTGGGATGTACAACCTCTTTGGCAGAATTTATAGAAATCACGCCCGTAGTGACCAAAAACTTAAAAAATGTCTTCATAGAATTGATTTTTCGTGAGATTGATTTTGGGGTATAGCTGGTCGCCGAAATGTGAGCAACATAATCGGATAAATGCTGGGTGGTGACAGTCGTGACTTGGGTAATTCGATGATCCTCCAAATACCGCCCCAATTGCATAAGATCCCCCCTATAAGCTGTAAAAGTGGCAGAAGAACCGTTATGTTCTTTGAGGTATGTCAGAAAGCTAATGAGGGCGATTTCGTAGCTAACTGGAGTAGGTAATTCGTTATTCATAATCTGGCTTACTATAGGATAGGTTGCCTGTGGAAGGATTCTACACGATAATAGACACTAGTGCAACTATGAAAAATAAATATAGGATTCAAAGAGAGTGGCTAATATTTGTGATAGGCTTGATATTGGCTTTCCGCACAGGATATAGAATATGGCGGTTAATTGAAGTGCGGAAAATAGTTTTTGATACCAGACTGCGGACCCAAGAAGTCTATTCTGAAAGTGAATTGCTGACAAAGCGCCTAATCGAAGTATCGGGTGATGCTTTTGTGGAGCGTGAAGTCCGCGATAAACTTGGTATGGGTAAGGAGGGAGAAGTGATAGTGATACTTCCCCAAATCACAAATGACAAATCACAAATGACAAATCAAAGTGAAAATAAGTCAAATTGGAAAAAGTGGTGGGAATTATATATTAGGATTTAGTGTCAGGGGCGGGACTCGGACCCGCGACCAAAGGCTTATGAGTCCTTTGCTCTACCAACTGAGCTACCCTGACAATGAAGTTAATTTTAACATGTATCACCCCGTCCCGATATTTCATCGGGACACCCCTCTTAATTTAAGAGGGGAAATTTGGTATAATGTACGAGTTCTTTCAAAACATGCGGGGTAGTGTAGAGCTGCACGAAAGGCTCATAATCTTTCAGACTGGGCGCGACTCCCAGCCCCGCAACCAAAGTTTAAAACCCTACCTTGTAGTTGACAACACTGTACAAGAATGTACAATATAGTACATATGACTCAAGTAAATGTTTCTCAATTCAGACAAAATCTTCCGTCTCTTTTGGATAGAGTATTCGCCGGAGAAGAGCTGCTGATTCTCAGAAACAGAATCCCCATGGTCACTATTTCTCGCGTAAAAAGAGATAAAGTTTTCAAAAAGAGGATTTTACCAGGGGCAACAAAATTAATGATACATTTAAAGGGTAAAAGTGTAGATATTGTGAATGGATGGAGGAAACGAGAGGAAATGCGGAGCTATGGTAATTGACTCCGACATTCTAATAGATCTCTTTCGAGATATCGAGGCTTCGAAGAAGTTCTTTTTGGAGACGAAGGATAAAATATGGATCAGCAGAGTTACGGCGATGGAGGTGACACAGGGAGTAAAAACAAAAGTTAGTGGAGTCAAGGCCCAAAAACAAATATCAAGTTTGGGAATTGAATTAATCGAAGTGAATGAAACGGTCTCTAAGATTGCTTGGGATATATTTTACAATTATTTTCACAAAACGGGTATTGGCATACTCGACTCATTTATAGCAGCGACGGCTTTATATAAAAAAACAGAATTGGTAACCAGAAATGTTAAACATTTTAAATTCATCAAAGGTCTAGAGTTGATTGTTCCATATTGATCTGATACCCAAATAAATAAGCACTTGACATTGTACTAGTATACTAGTATTATACACATATGGACTTTTTGATTGGTACCCTGCTTGGTATCAAAACTAAAAAGGAAATGCGCAATTTTCTTTTGGGAATATTGACCCCAAAGGAGATTGAGGAAATCCCAATGCGACTAGAAATAGTCAAAATGTTAAAACGGGGAATTCCTCAACGCAAAATCGCAACAAAGTTAAATGTAGGTGTCGCGACAGTTACCCGCGGCTCCAAAGAAATACAAAAAGGAAGGTTTAAAAATATATGAAAGAAAACGAATTAATTCCAGTTACTGAGGCCCTGAATCTGAAAGACGGTCAGGGGTTAGTTTGGCCAAACAGTTAATGAGTTTGAAGTGGTCCGGGGTAGTTCTCTTTGCGACATTGCCGATTCGTTGGACATTTCTCCCTTTGATCTTTCTGGCTTCAATACCATTAGGGACGGAGGGTTGACGTCGATGGTAGCCGAAAACATAATGAGAGTGTTTGAAATTCCCCAAATCAGAAAATGTAAGAAGGGCAACTATGTAGGGGTTAGAGATAGTTTGGTTGATATAATTCATGCCCACATACAATACGACTTACCTATCCATGTGGCCTTTAGTGGCCTACCTTTCAAAAGTCCTAATATCGCCTCCACTCCCAGAGTTTCTGCTGATATGGGAGAATTGATAATGATAAGGCAATTATTAAAAGTCAGAGAGACGGTTAAGCTAGTGTACACTCCAGGATGTGTCTTTGAAGTACTGAGCGAGACGGAAGATTACATACAAAGAAGAGTCTTTGAAGTCTCTCATGAGATGGGCGACACACACACAAGAAGCCTAAAAAGGCTAATCGAATTAGTTGGTGCAGAAGGCATAATAGTCATCACCAAGCTAAGTGATTTGACAGCGGCGTTTCCTGAGTTTCAACCAAGGATGGACTTGGCAATGGAAAGTAGAAGATTAGATAATGGTTACGACGACGCACTAACAGCAGCTCAAGCTATAATGTTTAGGTCGATCGGCTCGAATAGGCTGACCCTAGAAGACAGTCTTGAGGAGGACGATGATCCGTTGAGATTTGAATCGTTTGCTGAAGAGGCAATGAGTGCAGCCATGAGACATGGGAGCTATCACGATACAAAAACAGATTTGGGGATCACAACAGGATATTTAGGAAGAAGAGGAGCATTTAATGTAGCGGTGGTAGATTTGCCTGATCGATTTTCAATCAATTCAAGTCATCCAGCCGTTAGATACTTACCGCCCCACGGCGTACCTGTTTTGGATGAGAGAAGGGGAACATTTGATATCGTTAGAATTCGAGATTTACTGCGTGATAAAGACAGTTATCGCGGAATTTTTTGTGAGGGAGATGACGAAATGACACCATTTTATTACGTAAAGAAATAATGAAAATATATTTTCGCAAAACATTTAAATATGACCCATGTCATTCTGGACTATCAAAATATGATAGTTATGAGTTTGTAACCAGACAAACATATTCTCCGGGCATAATCGAATTCGACACAAAGGAAAAGTTTGAGTTGCGAACTTTTTGTTCGAGCTTGAAAAGATGTGTCCAAACGGCCGACCTGATTTCGTCTGGAAAAATAACAGAGCTCGATGAATTGAAAGAAATCAAGTTTTCCTTGCACGCTTTGGTTAGTAAAGAAGAGTTTGAGAAGCATGACGCCGTTTTGGTTAGAGAAAGATTTATTCAAAGTTTTATAAACGATTCCCTCCTTGAAAAAAGACAAGATATCCAAAAAAGACTTGACCAGGTTATAGACATGATTTCCGAGGATACTAATGACAAGCTTGTGGTCTCTCACAGTTTCACTATGAAAATGTTTGAGGCGTATTTTCAAAAAAACCTAAATATCTTTAAATTCCCAAACTTAATTTCCAAAGTTATTTTTCCTGAAACCAAAACTTATGAGTTTGGTGAAGGTTTTGTTGTTACGCGATGATAACGGAGATAGAAAATCGATATGGGGGATCGTTGCCCAAAAGTCTTTACTTTGTTAGGCATGGCCAGTCAGTTGCTAATGCGAACCAAACAGCAGGAGGAGACTTGGGCCTTACAGAATTAGGTAAGAAACAAGCTAGAGAAGCAGGGGTTGAGTTGAGAACACACCTTGACTCGGAGGTCCCAATGGCCTTTGTTCATACAGGTTTGGCAAGGTCGCAAATGACCTTAGAAATAATAGCCGATGTTGTTGGAAATAAGATTCCGTTCATTGAGCATTCTGGCTTTCGCGAGAGGCATATGGGTAACTATGAAGGGATGCCTTTGTCTGAAGCATTCAAGATTCCCGAGATCAAGTCTCTACATGAAGTTCATGGGCGGGAATTTACTTCGTTTTTAGAATCTAAAGAAAATAAAGTGGAACCATTGATTGAAATGTATGGTCGAATTGCCACAGGGATAACCGCATTATTGGGAGAATATAAGGATGGCACAGTGGTTGTGGTTGGACATGCCGGGTCAATGAAAATAGTGCGCAGTATTTATGAACAAGCAACAGTTGACAATCTCAGGTCTTATCTTGCAAAAATCAGTGTTAAAAACTGCGAGATTTATAAATTCGGATAATGAATCATTCTAAATGTTAGAATAGCTTTAGATATATGAATAAAAAGAGAATATTATCTGGAATGAGATCGAGTGGGAGATTGCACTTGGGTAACTATCTGGGCGCGACCAAGGGTATGCTCGAATTACAAGACGATCCCCAATACGAAACTTTTTATATGGTTGCTGATTTACATGGATTAACTACTCCATACGATAAAGATAATTTTAGTGACGCAACCAAGAATGTAATAAAAGATTATCTGGCGGCAGGGTTAGATCCTAAAAAAAGCGTACTATTTGTCCAATCACAAGTTCCCGAACATGTTGAATTGGCTTATTATTTTTCTACAGCCACTACAATTGCAAAGATGTCTCATCTCCCCACATTTAAAGAGAAAGTAAAACAATATCCCGAACATAACACCATGGCCCTCTTAAATTATCCTGTGCTGATGGCTGCGGATATATTGGTCTACAAAGCAAGCTTGGTGCCGGTGGGAATTGATCAGGAACCACACATAGAAGTAGCGAGAGAAATAGCCAGAAGAATGAATGCTGACTTTGGATTAGACTTTCCAGAGCCACAACGCTTTGCAACCAAAGGTGAATATATACCGTCACTGTCTGGTGATGGCAAAATGAGCAAATCGGTGGAGGGAAGCTTTATCGCCTTGACAGACGATCTTCCAACCATTAAAGCTAAAATAGCTAAAGCCCCTACGGATGAAAGAGTAATTAACCTATTTAAGTTTTTGGAATTGTTTAAACCGGCGCGATTGGATTATTATCAAGCGGCCCAAAAAAGTGGTAATATCCGGTATTCAGAAATGAAAGAGGAATTGGCACAAGCGATTTTTGACGAACTCCAGCCAATTCAAAAAAGACGAGCAGAAATCACTGATGAATATTTGATGGGTGTAATTAGGGATGGTGCCAAAAGAGCCAGAGAAGTAGCCGGACAAACTGTTTTGGAAGTTAAGCAGAAAATGGGTTTGTTGGTATGATTACCATTGATGATTTTGCAAAAGTGGAAATGAGAGTGGGATTGGTGACGGAGGCGGTTAATAAAGAAGGTAGTGAAAAATTAATTAGACTGACGGTGAGTTTTGGTGAGGAAGCCAGAACAATTTTTACCGGCGTTCGGGGATTTGGTTATACCCCAGAAGATTTCTTGAACAAAAAATTCTTGTTTGTGACTAATCTGGAATATAGGAAAATGCCCCCCTACGTTGTCACTTCGGCGGGTAAAATGTATGAAGAAAGCCAGGGGATGATTTTGGCAGTAGGTGATGACAAGCCCATTTTCGTCTCGGCCGAAAATTTACCAGTGGGGGCTAAGGTGAGATAACTTGACAGACTGCAGTATGTATTGTAATATGATTGTAGTATGAATATGCAAACAGTGACCAGTACAGATATGCAACGTAATTTTGCCAGCATATTTTCCCGCTTAAGTGAACCCGTGGTTGTAATGCGCGACAGCAGACCAGGGGCGGTATTCGTGGACTACCAAGAGTTTATGGATATGAAGAAAAGGGATCAAAAATCTAGAGACGAAGAGATATTTAGGTTATTAGACAAAATCCATGCCAAAAACGCCCATATTCCAGCAAAACAGGTGGAGCGTGACGTGGATGAAGCATTAAAATATGTCCGCAGCCGTCGTAGACACTAATATTCTCATCAGGGCTTATTTATCCGGAAATCAAAGTGAGGACGCCATTCTAAAAAAGATTATAGATAATAATTATCTATGGATAAGCGGCCGGAAGCAGCTGGAAGAATTTATCGAAGTATTGGGATATAAAAGAATAACTAATAAATTTGCAATTGAGAAAGATGATCTGGGCAAATTTTGTCAGTGGATAATAGACCGAACTCAGGAAACCGAGCCAGAACAAATAGATATCTGCCGTGATCCGGATGATAATTATATTTTGGGATTAGCTGTTCGAGCTTCAAAAAGACAGAAAGTCTATTTGATTACTGGCGATAAAGACATCCTGGATCTGAAAAAGAAATTGAAAAATATAATATTTATCAGACCGGGGGAGTTTTTGAAACTGTGATAAAATAGCCAAGCTATGGTGGAAAAGAAGAACGGCAACGGTAAAAAAGCTCCTGTAAAGGGGTTTTTGATCCAGATGAATTTTAATATGCAGACTTTGCTGTGGTTTGCGGTCGTGGCCGCCATGATATTTTCTCTGACCCAATTGTGGCAATCCGGCAACAAGGCCGTCCGCGAAGTTCAATTGTCCCAAGCTCTGTCAGATATTAAAGATCAAAAAATAGAAAAAGTGGAAGTCATGGCAGACCGCTTGGCCCTGTATTACACAGACAAAAAAGGCGAAGTCTTTTTCTCCCGGAAAGAACCCACCGAGAGCCTGACCCAGATATTGGAACGGGCCAAAATAGATCCCAGTACAGTCAAATACGAAATCAAAGACCAGACCACTTCCCAAATAATTGCCCAGGTAATACCCAGCCTAATCGGGACGGGCTTTGTAATCTTGGTCCTACTATACATGATGCGTCAGGCCCGCGGGGCTCAAGATAGCCTGTTTTCTTTTGGCTCAAGTCGCGCCAAACTGTTTGCCAAAGGCAAGCTGGATGTCAAATTTGCTGACGTGGCAGGCGTCAATGAAGCTAAAAAAGAACTGGAAGAAGTGGTGGATTTCTTGAGAAACCCAGCTAAATATAAAGCCCTGGGTGCTAGAACTCCGAAGGGAGTATTGCTGGTTGGCCCAAGCGGTGTAGGGAAAACTCTCTTGGCAAAGGCTATAGCCGGTGAAGCCAATGTGCCGTTTTTCTCGATGGCAGGCAGTGAATTTATGGAAATGCTGGTGGGAGTGGGATCGGCCCGTGTCCGTGATCTATTTGCTACCGCCAAGAAGAGTGCCCCCGCAATAATATTTATAGATGAAATCGATGCCATCGGCCGGCAGCGCGGGCATGGGACAATGGGCGGACACGATGAACGCGAACAAACTCTCAATCAAATATTGGTGGAAATGGACGGCTTTACACCTAATGATTTAGTTATGGTGCTCGCAGCGACCAACCGCGGAGATTTATTGGACCCTGCCCTGCTTCGTCCCGGCCGGTTTGACCGGCGGGTAATGGTGGACTATCCGGATATTGAAGGCCGCAAAGATATCCTGGCCATTTATGCCAAAAACAAACCCTTTGCCACAGATGTCAGTTGGGATGGCGTGGCCAAGCGGACAGTGGGCTTTTCCGGAGCCGATCTGGAAAACATGCTCAATGAAGCCGCTATTGGGGCGGCCCGTGATAACAAAAAGGAAATAGATATGCTGGATCTGGAAGAGGCAGCCACCAAAGTCAAGATGGGACCGCAAAAGAAACGCACCCAATCGGACGATGACCGCAAAATGACGGCTTATCATGAAGTGGGTCATGCCATTACTACTTGGGCCCAACTGGGAATGGATCCAGTGCACCGGATTTCCATAGTTTCCCGGGGAATGTCTCTGGGTCATACTCTGGTTCCACCCAAAAATGACATCATTCATATGACTAAAAATAAATTGTTGTCCCAAATTACCATGATGATGGGAGGGCGGGCTGCCGAAGAGCTGACTTTTGGCGAAATCACCACGGGAGCTGCCAATGATATTGATAAAGCGACCGCTACAGCCCGCAACATGGTTATGGAATATGGCATGAGTTCCCTTGGTCCAATAAACTATGGACCACAACAAGATGTGATTGATTGGGGCCGGACCTATTTTGAACAAACTCAAATTAGTCCTGATATGCAAAACAAAATTGATGCTGAAGTAAAAAAGATTATTGATACGGCTTACAAAAACGCAGTCACAATTCTCAAGAAATATAAGAAAAAGATGGATAAAGTGGTAATTCGGCTGTTGGAAACAGAAAACATGGATGGGGATGAATTCACTCGCTTAATGGCTCGTGAATGATGAGCACTTGATTGATCACATGATTAGCACGTGAATTTATGGCATGATTAGTAAATGAAGCCAACAAAAGAACCCATACTGTACGAAGAGCTGACATATAAAATAATCGGTTGTGCAATGCGAGTTCATAAAGAATTGGGACCAATTCACAAAGAAGTTATTTATCAAAAATCACTAGAGAAGGCATTGTTAGACGAATCGTTAAAGGTCGATAGGGAAGTTAGATTACCAGTAAAGTTTGAAGAATTAATTGTTGGTACATATATTCCAGATTTTGTAGTAGAGGACAAAATTTTACTAGAGTTAAAAGCCTTGGAATTTTTGCCAAAAGGAGCTGAGATACAATTAAGCTATTATTTAAAAGCCACAGGATATAAAATCGGTCTTATTTTTAATTTCGGCTCTCGTAGTTTACAAGTAAAAAGAAGAATTTATGGATAAAATTTCAAGTGCTAATCATGTGCTTAATCGCGTGCTAATCTTAGATGGGAACAGCGTGCTCCATCGAGCCTATTATGCGCTACCAGACTGGAGAAATAGATTCGGGGAGGCGACGGCGGGAGTGTATGGCTTTTTGTCAATACTTCTGAAATCCATAGAGGACCTACGGCCCACTCATCTGGCAATTGTCTTTGACGATCCCAGTCCTACATTCCGCCATACTATGTATGTAGGTTATCAAACCAACCGCGAGAAAAACCGGCAGGTTTCTGAGGATATTTGGGGACAAGTGGAAAAGTTAAAAGTAGTTTTCCAAAAAATCGGAATATCTGTTTTTCAGCTAGCCGGATTCGAGGCTGATGATGTCATCGGCACGATCAGTACTCAGTGCTCAGAAAAAAGTACTCAGGTAATAATAATCACAGGGGACCGTGATCTCATGCAATTGGTTAACGACCATGTCAATTTATATATGTCTTTTAAGGGAATTTCGGATATGATTATCGTAGATAGAGATAGAGTGAGAGTTAGATTGGGGATCTGGCCGGAACAAGTAGTTGATTACAAGGCTCTGGTTGGGGATTCGAGCGATAATTATCCCGGTATTCCCGGCATTGGTCCGGTAACAGCCAAGAAATTAATTGAACAATATGGAAGTTTTGAAAATGTGGCCAAAAAATCCGGAAACCGAAAAGTGATTGATGGCTATGAGAG